>ERZ1066124.7-NODE-7-length-296714-cov-27.392902_pt1 | contig 296714 bp, 287 predicted proteins | sample MGYA00382771_ERZ1066124 | MGnify/ENA primary metagenome ERZ1066124 (study PRJEB33369, sample SAMEA5778354) | biofilm metagenome | biome: Industrial cooling water; feature: Water cooling tower basin; material: Biofilm | place: United Arab Emirates | collected... | reverse complement strand
AATACATATTCTAAGTTTTCGTGGGGACGGGCGATGATGTGGGTTGAAAGAACTTCGCCACCGTTGACCCGTCTGACGTTTTGGGTTCCTGCTGCTACAGAGGCTTGTACTTCTGAGACATCACCCCGCACGATGACGGTAACACGACCACTGCCGATTTTTTCATATCCGACTAAGGTAACGCGGGCGGCTTTCACCATCGCATCAGCCGCTTCAACGACTGCGGGAAACCCTAGTGTTTCTACCATTCCTACTGCAATTGACATAATTAGACTCCTGGGGGGATGTGTTGCTGATTGGCTAAACAAGTCATCTAAATTTCTGGTTCATTGTTGATTTTCTATAAAAAAGTGATAAACTATTGTTTATAGACTATGAACTAGAGGAAACGATTACACTTAGTAAGCGCGGAACTGTTCTACTTCTTCGGTATAACGAATCGGTAGTACATATTCTAAGTTTTCGTGGGGACGGGCGATGATGTGGGTTGAAAGAACTTGGCCGCCGTTAACTCGGTTGGCTGCTTCAATACCTGCTGAGACAGAGGCTTGTACTTCTGAGACATCACCCCGCACGATGACGGTTACGCGACCACTGCCGATTTTTTCGTATCCGACTAATGTAACGCGGGCGGCTTTCACCATTGCGTCAGCCGCTTCAACGACTGCGGGAAACCCTAGTGTTTCTACCATTCCTACTGCAATTGACATAATAAATTAGGACTCCTATCCTCAGTTGAGTAAATTTTTAATCTTTTGTTAGTCACTTCGGAATTGTTCTACTTCTTCGGTGTAGCGAATGGGTAGCACGTCTTCTAAGTTTTTGTAAGGGCGAGCTTTTGATGTGAGTTGAGAGAAATTTACCACCGTTAACTCGGTTAACCGCTTCAACGACTGCGGGAAACCCTAAAGTTTCGATCATTCCTACTGCAATTGACATCTTTACTCTGTCCTCTATATATCAAGCCAAACTAAAAAATTGAGGGCGTCATTTGATTTTTTGCTATTGAGTCAAATTTTTTCCCTAATTGATTACTCGCTTTCAATTTAAGATTGCTTGACAAGGGAAAATAGATTGACTAGACCATCCCGAATTTTACCGTGATTGGGATCGCTTTAATTTCTTTTTTTGCGATTTGAGCGTTCCTAATAAAATTTTACGGGTGTGGCTAATTTAATTCACCTAAAAATAAGAATAGAGAACCTTGACCTCTTTGACAATATAATTCATGATGATGATTTCTAATTCTATAGTTAATGAAAATTAATCAGTCATGATATTCTAGCTTAACACTAAGGGCAAGGCTAGGCTTTGAAAGCGTCGCTTCAAACTGTTTTATAATTTTTTTATACTAATTCCTCAAAACTCAAACATAGTGGGCAGAAGTCATCAAGCTGTATGGATGGGATCACGGCAGCATCAGGAATCAGCTTAAGTAAAAAGACTTATCTAAGTTGAGGAGAGGCAAGGGTAGGCTTTGATGCTTATAAGGCTGATAAGTGCATTTTTGTCAAGCAATAAATTAAGGGATTTAAAATCGCTTGGAAAAAGTTGTACAACTAGGAATGAAAAAGGTAAATAATCTAAAACAAAATTTACCGCCGAGCGATTGTTCTATTCCCAGACTTGGTTATGCTAATGAAAGGAAATTAGTGACAAAAAAAATAAATCCCGCGTTCTGACCTCTTGATGAAGACTATTTTTCAATAAATGAGTTATTTTTTTCTCTATAACAGTTGGTTTATTCCCTTTTATGGTCTAATTGGGTCAATATTGACTCTACCTTGGTCATTAGGAATTGTGCGACGAACTGGGCCACGTCCAGCAGCCTATTTAAACTTATTAATGACTGTGCTGGCTTTAATTCATGGTGCGATCGCATTTAGCCAGATTTGGCAAGTGCAAACTCAGCAGTTAGTCTATCACTGGCTCAAAGTAGCCGATTTAGATCTCACTTTAAGCATGGAATTATCTCCTGTGAGTCTCGGTGCATTAGAACTGATTACAGGTATTGGTTTACTGGCTCAATTCTATGCCCTTGGCTATATGGAAAAAGATTGGTCATTAGCTCGGTTTTTTGGCTTAATTGGCTTTTTTGAGGCAGCATTAAGCGGAATTGCCTTGAGTGACTCGTTATTGTTGAGTTACGGCTTACTGGAAATGCTTACCCTTTCCACCTATCTTTTAGTCGGTTTTTGGTATGCACAACCGTTAGTCGTGACGGCTGCCCGTGATGCCTTTTTAACCAAACGAGTCGGCGATATCCTATTATTAATGGGTTTGGTTGCTCTATCGAGTTATGGGGCAGGATTGAGCTTTTCTCAACTAGAAACATGGACAGAGACATCGACTTTACCCCCTTTGACCATTACTTTAATCGGTTTATCGTTAATTGCGGGGCCGACGGGTAAATGCGCCCAATTTCCCCTCAACCTGTGGCTAGATGAAGCAATGGAGGGGCCGAACCCTGCTGGAATTATGCGAAATTCGATCGTTGTTTCGGCAGGTGCCTATGTTTTGATTAAACTACAGCCTGTTTTTAGTTTATCTCCCGTAGCTTCTTTGACCTTAATTGTTTTAGGGACGGTGACAGCCCTTGGTACATCTTTAATGGCTTTAGCTCAAATTGATATTAAACGTGCCTTATCTCATTCGACCAGTGTATTCTTAGGCTTAGTTTTTATTGCTGTGGGTTTGGGTCATGTGGATATTGCCATCTTATTATTGTTCTCTCATGCCACCGCTAAAGCTTTACTCTTTATGAGTATTGGGGCAATTATTACCTCAACTAGCAATCAAAATATTACGGAAATGGGGGGGTTATGGTCAAAAATGCCCGCCACCACGACCGCTTTTGTTGTGGGTTCGGCTGGTCTTATTATCCTAACGCCGATGGGATTATTTTGGACGATACAACGCTGGTTTAATGGCTCTTGGGCGGTTGATGGCTGGTTATTGGCGGTTTTAATGTTTGTAAACTGTTTTAACGCTCTAAACCTTACCAGAGTCTTTCGCTTAGTGTTTTTGGGAGAGGCTCAAAGCAAAACTCGTCGTACTCCCGAAGTCGCTTGGCCGATGGCGTTTCCGATGGTGACTTTGACTTTAATCAATTTAATCGTTCCAGTCATTCCCATTCGTTGGAATTTGTGGCTGTCGAATGTTCCCCCTTTAATAGAACATGATTTAGAGTATGTACAATGGGCGATGCCTTTACTGATTTTTTCAGGATTATTAGGCTGTATGATTGGTTCAACGATGCAACTGCGACGCGCTTGGGCTAGACCCACCCAATTATCCCTCAGATTTCTACAAGATTTATTTGCCTACGATTTTTATTTAGATCGAGTTTATCAAGTGACGGTGGTTTGGGTTGTTGCTACACTATCTAAAATTACGGCTTGGCTTGATCGATATGTGATTGATGGGTTAGTTAACTTGGTGAGTCTAGCGGCTATTTTGAGTGGAAACACGCTGAAATATAATGCTACTGGACAATCTCAGTTTTATATCCTCACGATTATTATTGGCGTTAGTTTATTACTTTGGTCATTGGTTAATGGTCAATGGTCAACGATGACAAATTATTGGTCATCTTTAATCAATTAATAGAAAATGGGTGGGCTAGTCTCACCCAATGATTAAAAAACAAGGGAAAACGGCAAAGATGTTAAATGCTTTTATAGTTATACCGATTTTAGGCACGATTTTAATTAGTTTTTTACCTACCAAATTAGACGAAAAAGACGTTAAACAACTCGCTACAGTAATCGCTTTAATCGTATTAATTTTAAATATTATTCTGGCGTTTCGCTTTGAGCCGAATAATCCTGAAATTCAGTTCACAGAATACTTACCCTGGATTAAAGGATTAGGTTTAAATTATCATCTTGGCGTAGATGGTTTATCTTTTCCGATGCTCTTTCTTAATAGTTTGCTGACTCTCATTGCAATTGGCAGTACCAGTAAAACAATACAACGACCTCGTTTCTATTACGCGCTTCTATTTTTGCTCAGTACGGGAGTAGCGGGTGCATTTTTAGCCCAAGACTTACTTTTATTTTTCTTGTTCTATGAATTAGAAATTGTCCCCCTTTACTTTCTTATTGCTATTTGGGGAGGAGAAAGACGCGGTTATGCAGCGATGAAATTTCTCCTATATACCTCGGTATCGGGCTTTTTAGTCCTGATTTCCTTTTTAGGGTTAGTTTGGTTAAGTGGGGCAACGAGTTTTGATTATGCCTTTTTGCGAGAAATGAGTCTAGGTGCAAATGCTTTACCCTTGGGAACCCAACTGTTATTACTCACGCCATTACTCGTCGGTTTAGGGATTAAAATTCCGATTTTTCCCTTTCATACCTGGTTACCTGATGCCCACGTGGAAGCATCTACCCCCGTTTCGGTTTTATTAGCAGGTGTTTTACTGAAATTGGGAACCTATGGACTATTGCGCTTTGGTGTTGGGTTATTTTTAGACGCTTGGGAATATCTCGCGCCGAGTATGGCCACCTTAGGGGCTATTAGTGCATTATACGGGGCGAGTTGTGCGATCGCTCAACGGGATATGAAAAAAGTTGTGGCTTATTCTTCTATTGCCCACATGGGTTATATCTTACTCGCTATTGCTGCCGCGACTCGTCTAAGTATCACCGCGTCTATTTTTCAAATGGTGAGTCATGGCTTAATTTCTGCTTTGTTATTCTTGTTGGTGGGTATTGTCTACAAGAAAACGGGTAGCCGCGATGTGTATTATCTTAAAGGTTTACTCAACCCACAACGAGGTTTACCCCTTGTCGGAAGTCTCATGATTTTAGCAGTAATGGCAAGTGCTGGTATTCCAGGGCTAGTCGGTTTTATTGCAGAATTCCTAGTTTTTAGGGGCAGCTTTCCAATTTTTCCAATCCAAACTCTACTTTGCTTAATCAGTAGTGGTTTGACTGCCGTTTACTTTCTTTTAATGATTAATCGTGTCTTTTTTGGTCGCCTGACGAATGAACTTTCTCGACTACCAAAGGTTTTATGGTCAGAACGCGCCCCCGCCTTTGTATTAGCTATATTAATTATTGTGTTAGGAATACAACCGAGTTGGATGGTGCGTTGGAGTGAACCCCAAGTTTCGGTTTTACTAACAGGTACTTCGGATGTAGCTTTATCAGTGAACAGTGAACAGTAATCAATTAATATAAACATGGTAACAACACAACTTAAACCCTCTAATCATCCACTAGCAGAAGCCATTCATCGCATCGAAACAGGAGAAGCATTACTTAAAGACTCTCCAGAGAATGTTTTAGAGGTTGTAGGAATTTTGAAAAGTTATGGCGTGGTTTTAGATGCCTATTCCAAAAACTTAATCTATATTGCAGAAAATCAGTTTTTGATTTTGTTTCCCTTTTTTAAATACTTTAATGGCGAAGTAACCTTTTCTCGCTTACTGAAACATTGGTTGCACGATCGCATTAATTTTGAATATGCTGAATACTGTATGAAGGCCATGTTTTGGCATGGTGGGGGACAGTTAGATGCTTATGTCGATAGTCCAGAGTTTTTAGAAGTCGTTGAGAAAGTCGTTCAGGCGAAGTTTAAAGGGAATTTATTTATGATGTCGCTGCATAAAGCATTTCCTGATTTTTTGCCCGAACAGATGCGGATGATGGCGTATTACAAAGGTTTAGGACAGTTTTGGCGCATCATGGCAGATATGTTTTTAAGTTTATCCGATCGTTATGATCAAGGAGAAATTAAAAGAATTCCTGATGTCGTACAACACGTTCTTGATGGTTTAGTTGCAGATGCGAATACACCCATCATCTATCAAGTCAAAGTGAAGGGACAAACTTATGATGTTATTCCCAAAGAAGCCAATTTAACCTTTTTAATGGATACTGCGGTACCTTATGTCGAAGCAGTCTTCTTTAGAGGAACGCCTTTCCCTGGGACAATTTCTTATAATGCTCAAGCTTATCAAATTCCTTTTGATCAGGGAATGTTCACCTATGGTGCATTATACGCTGATCCGTTGCCTGTTGGTGGTGCAGGAATTCCCCCCACTTTATTGATGCAGGATATGCGTCACTTTTTACCCGAATACTTACATCAATTTTATCGTCAGAGTTTTCGGGCTGAAGAAGATTTACTCGTACAAATTTGCGAAACTTTCCAAAAATCGATGTTTTGTGTCACCACAGCAGCGATTAAAGGTTTAGCACCTTATCCTATGGATACCACAGATTTGATGCAACAAAAAGCCAATCGCGCTTATTTGGAAAAATGGATGAATCGTTTTTTGACTTCTCGTATTCTCGATGTTAATCAGTAAATACTTTAGGAGTCTCTAGAAAATGGCGATATTGTATGACGCTGACTATAACAAATGGGTAGAAGAGACTGTTAAGCAACTACAAAAAAAAGATTATGCAGCAGTAGACTGGGATAATTTAATCGAAGAGGTTGCCGATTTGAGTGGACGAGAACGCGATAAACTAGAAAGTCTACTAACCGTATTGTTTGAACATCTACTTATGATAGCCTATTGGGAATCTGAACGAGATTATAACTTACGGGGTTGGCTGGGTGAAATTCAAAATTTTCGGATTCAAATTAGACGACTTCTCAAAAAAAGCCCCAGTTTAAAGTCTTATTTAGTTTTCATTTTCGATGAATGCTACCTAGATGCGCGAAAAATTACCATAAAAAAAACAGGTTTAAACTCGGAAATTTTTCCCTTGTCTCCTATTGCAACTCTAGACGAAATTTTAGAGGATGATTGGCTTCCGTAACTTTAGCCTAAAATGTTTAATTACTACTTATGTCTGTTGATTATGATTTAATTGTCATCGGGAACACGTCTGAGGCGATTTATGCGGCGGCTCAAGCTTCTAACCTCAAAATGCGGGTTGCTTTAGTCGAACATTCGTTTGAGAGGAATCTAGATAGATCTGAGGCAATTTTTGGACGTAGCTACACCTATTTTACGAATCTGTTTGCAAGAGTGAATCAGGTTGTACCGAAGTTAAATAAACCGAATTGGCAATTATTACAAACATGGACGAAAGAAGCAGAGGCAATTTTATCTGAATATAATACATTACCGCTTCTTGCCGCGAAGGGAGTCGATATTATTTTAGGTACAGGAGAGTTTTGTCGGCTTCCCCATCTTGCTTGTATTGTAAATCAAAGACGATTACGATCAAGGACTTATTTACTAGCAACAGGTTCGATTTTTGTCCCACCTAAAATTATTGGTTTAGAGGAGATTAATTATTTAACTGTTTCAGATGTTTGGCAAAAACAGACTCTTGATAATTTACCTGGAAAATTAACTATCATTGGTGAGTCGATATCTGCTATTCAACTGGCACAAAATTTACAACAGTTAGGAAAACAAGTCACGCTTATAGTAGAAAGTGAAAGAATTTTGCCTCAAGAAGATTTCGAGATTTCTTGGTTATTACAAGCGCAACTTGAAGCCGAAGGAATTCAACTTTTTACAAATACCTTGGTAACTCATGTTAAATTAATTGATGGTCAAAAATGGCTACAGTTTGGAAATCAAGCTATAGAAACTAATGAAATTATTATTGATTGTCAGCTTCTACCCAATACAGACGGTTTAAACTTAGAAGGAGTTGGGGTAAAAGTTAATCTAAATGGTGTGTTGGTTAATGAAAAACTACAAACCACTCATTCAAGAATTTATGCTTGTGGTGGTATAGTAACGGGTTATTCTCCGTTTAATATTGCTCAAGCTGAAGTTGATATTATCTTAAAAAATATTTTATTTTATCCGTGGTTTAAAATTAACTATACTCATTTGCCTTATTGTCTATTTATTCATCCTACTATTGCAAGAGTTGGACTAATAGAAAAACAAGCAAGACAATATAAAAACGAGATCTGTGTTATATCAATGCCCTATAAAATGAATGCTCAAGCACAAATATCTGGAGAGACAACAGGTTTTATCAAATTAATTATTAATGAACAAGGCTATCTTTTAGGTGGTCATATTATCGGAGTGCAAGCAGAAGAAATTATAAGCGCGATCGCATTAGCTATTCAACATAAAATAAGCATCCAATCTTTAGCAAAATTACCCTTGCCTTCTTTAACAGTTTCTGTAATTATTCATCAAGCAGCTTTATACTATCAAAATCAATCTTTACAAAAGAATAAAAAGTTATTGAACTGGTATGAGACTTGGTTAATCTGGCAAAGAAAATTAGTTAAGAAATAGATGAGAGCAATTATAATAATTGTAGAGTGAGAGAAAAAAAGATGCAGAATCCTATTACGTTTAATACTAACAAAACTTTATACGAACAAGATTTCTATCAATGGATACAAAATACTGCTATTTTCTTGAAAGAAAAACAGTTTGATCAAGTAGACTGGGAAAATGTCATCGAAGAAATAGAAAGTATGGGAAGAAGTGAAAAGAAAGAAGTTCAAAGTCGTTTGATTATTTTAATTGAACATTTACTAAAACTTCAATATTGGGAAGCCGAAAAAGCTTATAATGAAAGAGGGTGGAGAATTACAGTTATTGAACAAAGACGACAGATCATATCAAATTTAAAAGATAGTCCAAGTTTAAAACCTATCTTAGATAAAATTTTCTTAGAGTGTTACCAAGACGCAAAAAATGACACCATAAAAAAATACAAACTTTCTTCAAATCTATTTCCAACTGAACCACCTTTTACCTTAGAAGATGTTTTAAATCCAGATTACCTACCAGAATAGCAAATGAAATCATTATTTATTGTTTTTGAAGGGATTGATGGTTCAGGAACATCAACGCAAGCGAATTTATTAAAAGAATATTTTATTACACAAAATCAAGCAGCCATTTTAAGTCCAGAACCGACAACTGGAGTCATTGGGAAACTAATTAGAGAAGCAATGCAAACCGCAATTATTCCCATTCAAGACAAAAAAAAGTTTGATGAACAGATGGCGTATCTTTTTGCTGCAGACAGACACTATCATATTTATAATGATGTGGATGGTGTCTTAAAATTAACGCAACAAGATCACTGTCATGTGATTACCACACGCTATTATTTTTCCTCCCTTGCGTATAACTGTAATACTCCCGAAGAATTTCAGTTTGTTAGTCAACTCAATGCAAAATTTCCTCAACCCGATGTAGTGATTTATTTAGATATACCTGTTCAAATTTCGCTTAAAAGGATAGCCGAAAGACAACTAAAAGAAGTCTATGAGAATGAAGAAAAATTAAATCATGTTAGAGAGAACTTTATTAAAAATTTTTCTGAGTATCAAGGAAATAAGTTAATCATTAATGGACAAGATACTATAGAGAATATCCATCAACAAATTATTCAGTATTTAGAAGTGCAATTTTAAAGACTATAAATGGGAATACTAAGAATTAAAAGTTGTTTGAGAAAAGGAAAGTCATTTAATGCCGTTCACATCTTTTGATGCTTATCTTAAATCTCTACAAAAAAATCTACAAAAAGGGAGTGAAAGAAGTCATTATCCAGCATTGAAAGATTTACTGGATGATCCAGAAAAAGGAATTGATGCAGTTATTGAGGAAAAAGGCAATAAAGCAGGTATTCCAGATTTTACCGTAAAGCGTCGGGAATTGTTGGTAGGTTATGTCGAAGCTAAAGATATTGGGATAAATTTAGATCAGACTGAAAAAACAGAACAGTTACAACGCTATTTAGAATCATTTTCTAATTTAGTATTGACCAATTACTTAGAGTTTCGCTGGTATGTCAACGGAAAACGTAGACTACAAGAGGTTTTGGCGGTTCAAAGTGGGAATAAACTTCAAATAAGAGATGCTGCTCAGGTAGCTGCATTACTCGATCAGTTTATATCATATAATGGCGAAATTGTCAATAATCCTGAAGACTTAGCTCGACAAATGGCGAGGTTAACGAAAGCGATCAGGTTTGCTACAGCTACTACTTTATTAGAAACCCCTGAAAATGAATTGCATCAACTAAAGCAGGGTTTTAGTGAGATATTGCTACCCGATCTAAATGATACAGACTTTGCGGATATGTATGCTCAAACTCTATCCTATGGGCTGTTTGCTGCTAGAGTAGGTCATGCTCAGAATACAGATGGTGAAAAGTTTACTCGTCGTACTGCGGGTACATATATTCCCGCAACAAACCCGTTTCTAAAGCGGTTGTTTAATACCATTGTTGAAACAGATGCCATCAGTCAAATTGATTGGGCGATCGATGATTTGGTACAATTGCTGTCTAGGGTGGATATGGATAGCATTCTCAAAAACTTTGGACAACGAACCCGTCAAGAAGATCCCGTAGTCCATTTTTATGAAACGTTTCTCGCGTCTTACAATGCAGCTTTGCGTAAAAGTCGTGGCGTTTATTATACTCCTGAACCCGTTGTATCATTTATGGTGCGATCGGTTGATGCAATTTTAAAAGAACGTTTCGATCTACCATTAGGTTTAGCCGATAATACAAAAGATCCCATCACCAACAAACCCAAAGTACAAATACTCGATCCAGCAACGGGTACAGGTACCTTTCTTTATGAAGTAGTTAAACAAATTTATCGTAATTTAGAAGATATAGGGATGGCTAACCAATGGGATAGCTATGTGAGGGATAATTTATTAAATCGGCTATTTGGTTTTGAGTTGTTGATGGCACCATATGCGATCGCACATCTTAAACTAGGACTACAACTACAAGAACTTGGCTATCAGTTTACAGGTAAACAAAGACTGGGAATATATCTGACAAATACATTAGATGAAGCGATGAAAAAATCAGATCTTTTATTTGGTCAATTTGTCGCACAAGAAGCAAATGAAGCTTCAACCATTAAACGTGATACACCTGTCATGATTGTACTGGGAAATCCACCTTATTCTTATCAATCATCAAATACAGGAGAATGGATCAGCAATTTAGTACGAGATTACTATCAAGTTGATGGAAAAACTTTAGGCGAAAAAAATCCAAAAGGATTACAAGATGATTATGTCAAATTTATACGCTTTGGACAATGGAGAATTGATCGTACTGGTTCGGGTATTTTAGCGTTTATTACTAATCATGGCTATCTCGATAATCCAACTTTTAGAGGGATGCGACAGAGTTTAGAAAAAACCTTCGATGAAATTTATTTTCTGGATCTACATGGGAATAGTAAGAAGAAAGAAGTATCACCAGATGGTTCACCCGATAAAAATGTGTTTGACATCCAGCAAGGCGTTGCGATCGCTATCATGATTAAATATTCTAAGGAAAAATCAGTATGAAACAAACTCAACAATTTACAGCAATTATCAATTACGAAAGTGGTAGTTATGTTGCTTTATGCCCAGAATTAGATATAGCAAGTCAAGGAAATTCTGTTGAAGAAGCAAAAAATAATTTGACTGAAGCTCTACAATTATTTTTTGAAGTTGCTGATCCTTCAGAAATACAAAACCGTTTACATACAGAAGTCTTTATCACCCAATTGGATGTCGAAATTGGGTAAATTACGTGTTTGATCTGGACGAGAAGTCTGTCAAATTTTAGCGGCGAATGGTTTTGTTCAAGTGCGACAAAGTGGTAGTCACATCATTATGCAACTTAAAACTGAAGAAACAACAATTACGGTTCCTGTACCAAACTATACAGAACTAAAAATTGGAACTTTGCAATCAATCATTCGCCAATCAGGATTACCACGTTATAATTTTGAGGTTATTTAATGACTAAAATTTATCATGCTCATCTGTGGGGTTCACGAGAAGATAAATATCAATATCTTTTAGAGAATGATATTACTACTGTTGAATGGACAGAGTTAAATCCTCAATCTCCATTTTATCTGTTTATTCCTCAAAATACAGATTACAAAACAGAATATGAGGAAGGATGGCAACTTTCAGATATTTTTAATTTTCAGTCGATGGGATTAACGAGTGGAGACGATGAATTCTTATATGATTTCTCTGTCACTGAGTTAAAGAAAAAAATCGCTACTGGTCTTGAAAAAAGTCAAATTTTCCATACTGATAAAGTTTTATCTAAAACTAAAAGATGGATTAGTAAAATCGTTGATAAAGACTGGAGAACATCACTTTACCGACCTTTCGATCAACGTGCTATTCTTTATTGTCCTTATGTTTTAGAAAGATCTAGAAGTGAGCTAAACCAACACTTTCAGTTACAAAATTTAGGATTAATTACAATACGACGTACTAGAGAGAATATTAATACTCAGTTTTTTGTGACTGATTCAATTACTGATAAAAGCATTATATCATCTGCCGATAATGCTAATGTTTTTCCGCTTTACCTATATCCAGATTCAGAAAATAAACAAGGTAGTTTACTTGAAGAATCTCCGATAAATTTATCTCAAGCGTTTCTAAATATATTACAAAAAAAACTAGGTTATATTCCTACACCTGAAGCAATATTTTATTACATCTACACTATTTTCCATAGTCCCACTTATCGCCAACGTTACGCCGAATTTCTTAAAATCGATTTTCCTCGTGTTCCTCTTACCAGTAATGATCAACTATTTAAAAGTTTAAGTGAAAAAGGACAAGAATTAGTAGAATTACATCTCATGAAATCGAAAAAACTCAATAAGTTAATTACAAAATTTGTAAGTAATGGTGATAATACTGTTACTGAAGTTACCTATAAACCTGATACACAGCGCATTTATCTTAATAAAAATTGCTATTTTGATGGAATTGAATCTCAAGTTTGGGAATTTAAAATCGGTGGCTACCAAGTTTTAGATAAATGGCTTAAAGACCGCAAAAAAGCCAAAAGAACCTTATCATTTGATGATGTACTGCACTATCAAAAAATTGTTGTTGCCCTCAAAGAAACCATACAACTGATGAGAGAAATCGATTTATTAATTCCTAGTTTTCCAATTAAGTAAGATATAAACATAAAATATCTTAAGGACAAGACAACATGAAAAGCCGCATTAAAGAGCAATTGCTAGAAGAAATAGCTAAAACATCCGATTCTACTCTAAAAGAAGTTTTAGATTTCTTATTGTTTATTAAAAAAAAAGAAGTTCAACAAGAACAATTAAAAATTAGTTTATTGAGTGAACCTATTTTAGCAGAAGATTGGTTAACCCCTGAAGAGGATGAAGCATGGCAGCATTTGTAAAAGGCGATGTATTGGTTGCATATCAGAAATTTAGATGTCTAAGATACCGCAAATTCTGTAATTTTACGACGTTGAATTGATTTGAAACCTAAAACAATTCTATTCTTAGGTATTCCCATTGCTACGAGTTCATCAGCAACACCTTCTTCTGTCCCATCTTGTTGTATCCATACTTTACCGTCTATGATATCAATATGAATCAAAGTTCCATAAATTCGATTATTATTTTGCCATCCTATTTCGATTAAAAGATAGTGATCACCTTCTCGATCAAAGATAAGTTGAATTAATATTGAATCGTCTTGTCCTAAAAAATCCGCATATTCATGTAACAATTTTTCAATAATGTTGCGATCGTTATTTAAGGTATCCATCTAATAATAGCCTCCTCCAATGGATCAAAAGTAACCAGACGAATAATCCCATCTTCAATTAGAATTAGTCCTGCTTCTTCTTCAAATACTAACCTACTTACTTCCTCGGTGACTGCAAGATATAATGTTCGCTCAGGCTCATATCGAGTTAAAATGCGATGATAGAGAACAAATTGTCCTAATGCTTCTTCTAAATCTTTTATATCGGATGCTCTTCTAAAGCTTTTAATTTCTACTGCTATTTTCTCTGTTCCACGTTCGGCTGCAATTAATCTTTCTGCACCTAGATCGATAAATAAGTTTTTTCCTCTAACTAAGCGAATATGAAAGGGGTCATGTGTAATTGTCCATCCATTATTTATCATGGCTTTTTTCACAATTTCATGATAAAAATCTTTTGCTGGCATAAGATAAAATCCTATTTTTCCTGAATCGCTTGTAACTTTTCATCGAGGCGTTGTTCGGCTGCTAATCGTTCTAAGGCATAATCATTCATGTCTACAAAACTCATCTTTGCTGTTAATCTGGGATGAACGGCTTTAATTTGTCGATACATTTCTTGAGCAATAATTCGATAAGATGGATGTCCTTGCCGTGAACTTCTTAACTCGGCAAGATGATACACTTCTCTTAAGTTTAGTTTAATGCGCCAACGAATTTTATAAGCAAATGGAACAAGATACTGTGCAGCGTCAAAGAAATCTTTACTAATCAATTCGGTGGTTTCTGCTGCATAATCTAAGGCATCACGATAAGCTTGAAATAAGTTTGCTTCTTCTAATTCTATCGGAACATCATAACCATGAATCACAGTATAGCGTTGACGTTCTTGTGTCATGACGCGATGGCGATGTAAGTCACGATAGGCACCTAAATCAGCCAATATATCAAAAGTATAATAGGTTTCTTCAAAAGCACGCCCAGGTCTATGAAATCTTGTTTCTCTTTCACCTACATAAGTATTAATAATTTCGATTCGTTCTGAAGTGAATAAACATCTAACGTAGTCTAAAACCTGTTCAAAGGTTAAGTCTGTATGTGGGTACAAAATAGCAGCAATGACTTTAGTTTCTGCGTCTGAATCATATTCCACTAACTGTACATTAGATGTTGATATTGGTGAAATATTTTTAAACTGCTTTTGTGTGAGTTGTTGAGTTTGTGCTAAATTATTTGATAAGTAATGACTATACTTAGTCCCTCTGTCACTTTTTGCGCGTTTGACGAAAGAAGGAATGATTTTATCGAGTTCTTGTTGCATTAATGAGCCTAATGCTTTAACTTCATGATGGGGAGAAGCAGCAAGTTTAACCAATAAATATTCAAATGCTCTACCATTGCCGAATAAACCAACATTAGTCAGAGTCGCCATCGGTAGCAACCCTCGTAATAAATCTAATGCTTTGGCTCTTGTCGCATTATTATACGCTCGTTCTGTGGTATCTGCATCCTTCGGTGTACAAGATTTAAGCCACGTTAAAAGCGGTTCGATTAAAGTAGTATAAGTATCAAATAAATGATCGAGTGTTTTTTCATAATCATCTGCATATTTAGATGATAGGATAGATGGTTCTCGGTAATAGCGATAATATCCGTTGATTTTGCGGTTAAATGGAACGTATCGCGTCGATTTTTCGAGAGGAGAAATACCTAAGCGACTATCTTCTAATGCTTTGGCGGCGATATTACTAATACCTTCACAAGCTAAATGCGCCCCACCTAATTCAGCTACCGAGTCATCACCATAACCAATTAAAACACGATCGTAAAATGCTTCTGCACTTTGAATCGCTACAATTTGATTAGTATTATCCTGACTTCCGACAAGCTCGTTAAAATTGGCTTCAGGTGCTTTAATAAATTCATCTAAAAGAATACGGCGTAAACTTTTATCACTGCGGCTATAACGAGAAAATAAAGCCCCTTTGACAACTTCTGGTAAATTCCGCAAACCAAAAACCGATTGATCTAAGTTTGTCACAAAAGGCTGTAATAATGTGCTTTCGGGTTCAGTAAATGCTTCTTTCAAAATCTCATTCATCACCTTTATCCTCAACATAACTAACCCCAGTTGAACCAAAACCCCCAATTCCCCGAACCGATGGGGAAAGTTCATCAACTTCTTGAAATTGTCCTAAAATAACAGGTGCAATCACTAATTGCGCTATTTTTTGCCCTTGTACGATGTGAAATGGTTCAGACCCCAAATTAATCAAAATAACCTTGATCTCGCCTCTATAGCCCGCGTCGATGGTTCCAGGCGTATTTAAAACAGTGATACCATGCTTGAGAGCTAACCCACTTCTGGGACGTACCTGTAATTCGTATCCGATAGGTATTTCTGCTGATAAACCAGTAGCGATCGCAAAACGTGACAAAGGTTGTAAGGTATAGTCAATAATTGACACTAAATCCGCCCCAGAATCGCCAGGATGTTCGTATCGCGGTAATTTTGCGTTATTGTTGAGTCGCTTGATTTTGACTACGACTTGGCTATTCAAAGTCATGTAGATTGGCTTGATGATTGAAAATTGTCCAAAGTTAACTATACTATCTTACAGACTCAATAAATTTTAATGACTTGCTAATAGGATGAAAGTTAAGGAGGTAATCAAAATACTTGAGGACGACGGTTGGTATTTAGTACGAACAAAAGGTAGCCATCGTCAGTTTAGACATTCCAGCAAATTAGGAACAGTTACCGTATCTGGAAAATTAAGTGTAGAGATTCCAGTTGGAACATTAAATAGTATTTTTAAGCAAGCAGGATTAAAGTGATAAGATGCGTTATGCAGTAGTGGTTGAAAAAGGTAACACAAGTTATGGGGCGTATGTTCCAGACTTACCAGGTTGTATTGCAGTTGGTGAAACTAGAGAAGAAGTATTAAATTTAATCCAAGAAGCAGTAGAGTTTCACATAGAAGGATTATTAGAAATAGGAATAGCAGTTCCTCAACCTTCTTCTACTATAGAATATGTTGAAATCCCAGCCGCTTAATTTTTTGAATAAGTAATATTTTGGCTAAATTATGAATTTAGAAAAACAACGACCCTCTTGGGATGAGTATTTTTTAATGATAGCCAAGTTAGCCGCTACACGATCGACTTGTTTAGCGTTTCCAGTGGGTGCAGTAATTGTTAAGGATAAACAAGTGTTAGCGACGGGTTATAATGGGACACCATCAGGATCAATTCATTGTACAACACAGGGTTTCTGTTATCCTGGTTTGACGAGTTGTGATGAATCTAGTAGTTTACCATCACGTGCGATTCATGCCGAAGCAAATGCGATCGCACAAGCGGCTAAACATGGTATATCTACACATGGAGCGTGTATTTACGTTACGCTAGAACCGTGTTTATCTTGTCTAAAACTGATCATTTCTGCGGGAATTAAAGAAGTTTATTACGAAACGGTTTTTAATAGCGGGAATAAACAGTTAGTTAGAGATGCTTTTGTTGCAGATGGGTTAGTTACTCTTAAACAAATTCAGTTAAGAGAGGAAATAGCTAAACAAGCTAGTTCATTTTTACTCAATCCCACTTCAATTGCAAGAACTGTTTTAGAATCATCGACGACCTAAAAAATTGACGATTAAAGGACTAATTTCTTTATTCCAATGTTCTTGGGGATAGTGTTTCGCTTCTTCTAGGGTAGCTAACTCGATATTTTTATTTTCTTTAAGTTTATTAACATCAGTGGAACTTAACCAAGGGTCAGCCATTCCCCAAATAATGAGAGTGGGTTTTTCCCATGTAGCTAAACCTTTTTCGATTTCGCTCATCGATTCTGATAATTTTAAATTACGAATGGTAGAGACTAATGCTCGTCCAACTGAAGAACTTTTGAGATAGGGTTGACGATACATCGCTAAATCATGATCAGAAATCACAAAACCGCTACCCTTTTCTAAGGTACGATCGACTAATATGGGATCTTGTGTCAGCATTTCTCCCGCTAAAGGAATTCCCCATTGTTGCATCATCCAAGGTAGTTTTACTGTAGTGGAAAGGGGTGTATTTAGAATGACTAGGCGATCAATTGTATTAGGAAAACGTAAGGCATATTGTAAACCGACTGAACCTAAATATCCTTGGACTACTAAAGATATTTTTTCTAACTCTAATGCTTGGATTAAATCTGACAACGCTTTGAGATAAGCTTCAGATGTATAAGCAAATTCACGTTGACTAGGTTTATCTGATGAACCCGAACCGAGCCAATCAGGGGCGATCGCTTTTAAATTATAATCATCTAGAATGGATAATAATTGTCGCCAAGTATAGCTATGAGACGGCAAACCGTGTAAAAGTAAGACTGGAGATGTATCACTTGCTTGTTGGGGTGTTACTTCTCGGTAAAACCATTTTAGAGAATTAACATTGATCGTTTTTTCAGAGATAGACACTTGATTGATACAGGGTTAATAATTAATTAACCATTTTCCCATTTTAGGCGATCGTTTTAAAATAATTTAGGGTTTGGAGACCAAACCCCTACAGTTTAATGATATTTTTCAAAAATTAGGGTTTGAAGACCAAACCTATACAGTTTAGATTAAAAGTTAACTTAATTGACTTTTGACCAGTTCTTGTATTTTTTTACCGTCTGCTTTACCTTTTAATTGTTTCATTGCAACACCCATTACTTTCCCTAAATCTTTGGCTGAAGTGGCCCCAACAGATACAATAATGTTATCGATCGTTTCTGTCAATTCTTCATCCGTTAGTTGTCTGGGTAAATAGGTTTCAATGATAGCAAGTTCTTGAGCTTCTTTATCAGCTAGATCCTTGCGTCCTGCTTTAGTATACTGTTCAATGGAGTCTCTGCGTTGTTTGGCTTGTTGAGTTAAAACTTCGATTTCTTGTTCGGGTGTTAAGCTATCTTGTCCACTGGGACGTAAAGCAACTTCTTTTTCTATAATAACTTTTTTGATGCCTCTTACTGTCTCTAAGCGTATTTTATCTTTAGCTTTCATGGCATTTTTGATATCTTCTTCAATTTGAGCTTTTAGACTCATAGAAGTAATATCTTTATTAGTTGGTGTATCTACAACTTTAACAGGTTCCTCATCGAATTCATCAGCGTCTAGTGCGTCATCATCTAATGCAGCGTCACCCATTTCTTCATCTAGTCCGTCTGTTTCTTCTTCATCTAATTCAGCATCGCCCATTTCTTCATCTAGTCCGTCTGTTTCTTCTTCAACTTCTGAAGATTGATTTAGAATAATTTGTTCTTCATCCTCATCTAAAATTTTAGAAGGTTCAACAGTAGGTTTACGTTTATCTTCTACTATTTCAGTAATTGGTGTAGATGATTCTACTTTAGATGATGTGGGGGTTGGATCTTCAGTATTGATTGTCAAGTCTTCTTTTAAAAGAATATGACGAATAATACCTTGATCCAAAGAGAGTTTACCACGTTCAGTCGAAAGCTTGACAATCAAATGTCCAATTTTTTCGCCTTGAGCTTGAACTTGTGCTGTATTATTAAAAGGTGATTTGGCATTTTTTTTGAGTAAGACATCTAATTCTTTGTTGCCTTTTTTGGTATTGGGAGCAATGCCATTTTCTAAAATAATCTTTTTGACGCTCTTTTTTAGAATTTTATACAAATTCTTTTCCGATAATTCTTGTTGTTCTAGAAAAGTCATTTTTTTACTCCTTTGCTATCTAAAAAAATATGACAAGAACTTAATTAAAGCGTTTAAACCAATTAAAAACAACTTTCTTCAGTATAGTATCAATAATGAAAAAAGTTAGTTTAATCTGATCAATCTCAAAATTTATGTAAGATAAAAAACACAATCGCGTCCATTTTGTTTAGCCCGATACAAAGCTTCATCAGCAACCCGAAACAGTTGTTCATAAGTCGTACCATGAAAAGGAAAACTAGAAATTCCAATCGAGACACTAATTGATGCTAATTCCTTACCTTCTGTATACACTTTTAGTTGTTTAATGCCTTGTCTAATTTCTTCAGCCCGCATTTTAGTATGTTCAATAGAAGTATTAGGCATAATCACCACTAATTCTTCACCACCGTAGCGACAAGGAATATCAGATTGACGTACATTTTCTTGTAAAAAATTGCCGATCGCTCGTAAAATGGAGTCACCTGCATCATGTCCCCAATTATCATTAAAGGATTTAAAATAATCAATATCCATCATCATGACACTTAGAGATTGTGTATTTCGGTTGGCTTGATGCAGTTCTCTGATAATAGTTGCTTCTAAGTAACGTCGGTTATATAGTCCTGTTAATGAATCTCTAAAACTTTGATTTTGTAGAGTTTCGCGTAATTTCAAATTAGCCAAAGAAATCGCAATTTGTTTAGAAACAGTTTCAGCTAACCGTTTTTTAGCGGGGGTGACATCTTGCGGATTTTCAAAATTAAGATAAAGTAAGCCTAAAGTTTCTCCCTGTGCCATCATCGGTAAACAGAGAGTGGCTTCAGGAATAGGATCTTGATGAATATGTTTACAATATAAGTTCGGTGAGATTTTTTCGCCAATGTGAATCGAACCGCGACGCAACGCCCAACATTCATAGGGATGAAAAATCGCTTGACTAGAAACCGAGTCACCCCACAAAGCGACTGCTTCAACGAGGTTACGAGATTCTTTAATCACATAAACTGCCCCTGAACTATTCAAAAATAGTGGTCTTAATAAGTCGGCTAAAGCTGTTTCCGCTTCGGCAACTGTTAAACAAGCTTGAAGAAAATCGGTCATTTCCCCTAAACGAATCATTTCTTGAGTTCGTTTTTCTAGTTCGATTAATCGTTCAGAAAATTGATGATTAATTTCTTGTAATTCAAGTTCAGCCTTTTTACGTTCTGTAATATCTGACGCAATACCTAAAATCTGTTTTGGTTTGCCATCGTTTCCCTGTTCAAAAAATGTATCACGAGCGTTGAACCAATGCCAATTACCACGACTGTCTTTGATTTGATATTCAATTTCTAAATAGTTTCCTGGTGTTAAAGACGAACAACGGACAAGATGTTGTCGTAATGCTTCTCTATCAGAAGGGTGTATATATTCTTCAAGAATATTTTTGTCTGGACTTTTAATTTCATCTGGAGTGTAACCTAAGATATCGCTCACAAAACGATTACAATAAATGGTCTGTTGTTTATTAAAGTCATAAATATAGAGTATATTAGGCGTAAATTGGGCGATTTGTTCACTGAATTGTTTGCTTCTAATTAAAGCTAATTCGGTTTGGTGCCGTTCTGCAATCTCTATTTGTAGCTGTAAATTCGCGTGTTCTAAGTCGGCTGTACGTTCTTCAACTCGTTCTTCAAGTTCTGCGTTTAAATGACGGACTTCAAGTTCAACAATTTGACGTTCTTTGATTTGATGGGCTAATTCAACGTTGAGATGTTCTAGCTGTGTCGATGAGGGGAGAACAAGGGCTTGAGGAATTAAAGGGTATAATTCTATGGCAGTATAAAGAGAAACAAGAGCCGTAAAAGCTTTTGTTGTACCAGATAACCAATAAGCAGGATACCACAATGTCCAAACTTCTAAAACATGAGTTGTTCCACATGAAAGAATAAACAGACTAAATAGGATGAATATTGCTTTAAATGGTACGTCTTGTCTTTTTTGGACAAAGTACACTAGCATGATGGGAATTGAATAGTATGCAGCCGCAATTAATAAATCTGAGACTACGTGTAGCCAAATTAGCGGGGTTTGCCATAAATAACAATGTCCATGAGGCATATAGTTACTTGGCGATACTAAATTTATGAGCCATTCCTGCATAGAATCCTATCCTGTGTACCGATATAATACTGATTTCTGTGTTATTTCACTAATAAGACTTTTGAAAGTCCTATTTGTCTGAATTTGAAAAGAAAGCGACGATGATCAAACAAGTTCTTTTCCTGAGTAATGGGCATGGAGAAGATTTAAACGCGAGTCTAATTCTACAAGCCCTTTTAGAGAGTGATCCAGCACTTACGATCGCAGCGATGCCTTTAGTGGGTGATGGCACAACCTATCGTCGTCTTAGTATTCCCATTATCGGGCCGACACAAACACTTCCATCAGGCGGGATGATTTACACTCATATCTTTAATTTGATCAAAGATTTATGGTCTGGTTTGATTAAGTTAACATGGCGACAAATCCAAGCTGTTTTAAAATATAGTAAAAAATGCGATTTATTAGTAGCAGTTGGCGATATTTTTCCGATTACACTAGCTTATCTCTCTGGTCGTCCTTTTGTCGCTTTTATTGTCTCTACTTCTAGTTATTACGAAGGACGGATTAAAATTCCTTGGATTACCCGATGGTGTCTCAAATCTCCAAAATGTCAGCAAATCTTTACCAGAGATGCTTTTACGGCACAAGATTTACAACAACAAGGCTTTAAAAAGGCGGTTTTTTCGGGTTATCCTGTGATGGATGTTTTACATCGTACAGAGACGGATTTAGCATTAGATAAATTTTCTCAGCCAATGATTGCTCTTTTACCTGGCAGCCGTTTACCCGAAGCTTTAAATAATCTGGCTTTACTTTTAAATATTTGTGAAGAAATTGCTAAAATTCGTCCCATTCAATATAGAGCCGCTTTAGTCTTAAATTTTACTGAAGATGATTTGAATACTCTAGGTCAAAAAGTTGGCTGGCGATATATTGGTGAAGGAAAGTTAATCAAACGAACCGAGAAAAATGAGATCGTGATGGTACGCTGTTTTTACAATGCTTTTGCAGATATTGTCTATGAATCTGATTTAGTGTTGGGAATGGCAGGTACAGCCGTTGAACAAGCCGTTGGTTTAGGAAAACCAGTATTACAAATACCAGGTTATGGGCCACAATTTACCTATCGTTTTGCTGAAGCACAAATGAGACTCTTAGGTTTATCGGTGACAACAGTCGGAAAAAAACCGAATGAAGCTAATCTTTTTCGTCATGCGGCACAAGAAGCCATTAAAATTCTTCATGATCCAGATTATTTACATAATTGTGTAGCGAATGGTAGAGAAAGAATGGGATCACAAGGCGGTTCTCAAGAAATAGCCAAAAGAATTAGTTATTTTCTGTAAAATCACGGAAAGCAGGTACGACAGTCTAGCCCCACCTGCTTTTGATTTGTTAAACTACTCTACCTTCAGAATAACCAAATACAAGATAATGACGAGTTGGATCATTAGCATAAAAAGGATCAGCCGCGACATCTGGATTATTGGCTAGATAAGAGGCAGGATTAAAGATTGCTCTCTCTCGTCCTTCTGCTCGACCAGCAATAACATAATGCAGGCTACCATAGTTGATCTGACTCAAATAATTATCATTATTGAATGGTTGTAAGGCTTGAATTAAGTCATCATAGGAAGCAATATAGATATCTGGTTTAAACTCCAGAGGATCACGACCTTCAGACCCTACAGAAAATTCAGAACCATTAAGAATATATTGTTGAGTTGCTCCTGTGACATCCACTCCATAGAAATCTAGTAAATCATTATAGCCAGCTAAGTAACGATACTCATCAAAAGTATCAGCCGCTCGACCTTCGACAATACCAAATTGAAGATAATGAATACTACCTGCTGTTAAATTGTAGCCAAAAGCACTGATTAAATCACCATAAGATGCTATGTACTGATCGCTCTGGAAACTTGTCAGCGATCGCCCTTCATTAAATCCAGATTCTATATAGTGTTGGGCTGCCCCATCAGCATTAACAAAGCGCGTATTGGGATCAAAGATCGTTGGCTCATTGAGTAAATCTGTATTCGATGCTACATAACGAAACTCATCAAACAGATCAGGGTTTCTGCCTTCAGAACGTCCAAAATCACGATAATGCTCTCTCAAACCCGATAAATTATAGCCATAAACGGGGATTAAATCAGGATAAGATGCACCGTATTGAGCCGCATCAATATCAATGTTAAGGGCAAAAACATCACTAACAGATGCACCAGAAGCATCGGTGGCGATGACGCTAATTTCAAGCGCACCGTAATCGTTTACAGATGGGGTTCCCAAAAAGGTTAGGCTGATTGGATCAAAGGTTAACCAACTTGGTAGAGGGCTTCCATCGACTAAAGAGGCTGAGTAATTTAAGATCTCTCCAGGGTCGATATCAGTAAAGGTGTTGTCTGGAAGATCGTAACTAAAAGAACGATCAATAATCGTACCTTGATCGGAAATTGGGACAGCAAGACTCGGCGCATCATTAACATTCGTGAGGGTTAAGTCAAAATCGTCTGATACACTTGCATTTTCAGGATCGGTTGCTGTTACTCTAATCGAGTATGTAATTGAGAAACTAGGAATATCTGCATTAGTAGGGGTTCCGCTAAAGGTGCTAGTTGCAGGATCAAAGGTTAGCCATGCAGGTAGAGGACTTCCATCTGTGAAAGTAGCCGAATAGGTTAAGACATCATCGACATCGGGATCACTAAAAGTGGTGCTTGGAACTGTGAATGTATACAACTGATCTTCTGATGCCGATTGATCAGCGATCGCATTCGCCACACTTGGCGGATTATTGATAGTGGGATCTAAGATATTTAAAGCAAAAATATCAGTAACGCTGGTTCCTACTAGATCGGTTGCCGTAACGCGAACATTCAGGGTACCTACGTCGGCATTGGTAGTAGTACCATTAAAAGTACGAGTCGTGGCATCAAAACTTAACCAACTTGGTAAAGGCGAACCGTTTTCCAAAGTCGCGGTATAAGTCAGACTATCTCCTAAATCTTCGTCGGTGAAGGTATTATTGGCAAAGGTAAAATTAAAGTTTTGCCCGACTGCAGTATTTTGATCAGTGATCGGATTTGAAACAACTGGGGGAACATTAAGATTTATTACGTCTAAATTAAAGCGAGTTGAGGTAGAAGCACCATCATTATCAGTTGCTCTAACCAAAAGATTGAGCCGACCAACTTGAGAATTATTAGGTGTGCCACTAAAAGTACGAGTTGTGGCATTAAAACTTAACCAACTCGGTAAAGCTCCCCCATCACCAAGACTAGCGGTATAAATCAATGAAGTATCAGACGGATCAAGATCAGTAAAAGTATTAGCTGGAACGGTAAAGTTAAAGGCTGTATTTTCTTGCGTCTGTTGGGATGGGATCGCAGTTAGCACAAAAGGGGCATAATTTAAACCTGAGCTACTATTAGAAACAATGACATCACCACCCGAAATTTCTTCAATGAGATATTCACTCGCATCTAATTGTTCAGAAATAGCGATTCTGCTTCTAGTTCCAGTTGCTTTAAGCTGTAGAATTTGACCGAGAACACTATTTAATCTAATCAGTGAAATTTGTCCCCCGTTAATCGCATCGACGTTATTATCACCAACGTAAGTCGTCAGTCTTTCTAAATAAAGAACGCTATTATCGCTATTGAGATCAACTTCTTCAAGTTTAGTAACCTGAGCTAAATTAATAAATCCAGCATTGCGGGTTTTGATTAAAGACCGAGTAAAGTCATCATCTATAAATTCAGTTAGCCGAGATAAATTGATCAAACTTCCCGCACCATCGGCAGACACTTCCGTTGTACCGCCACTAATTCTAGTCACATTACTTAAATTGATTTGACCACCCTGTAACGCATCTATATTTAAAACTTTTAGCGTTCTTCCACCACTAAGAGAAGTTACATCAGATAGATCGATGACACTACCATTTCCCGTAGCTTTGATGTCAATATCATTGGTGCTACTGCCACGAAAAGTCGTTAAACCCCTTAGCTTCAGACTTCCACCATTACTTGCTAGTAAATTTAAGCCACCATAAATTGGATTTCCATTAGAAAAGGTAATTTCGTAAGTTGAGCTTCTCGTTGTATTCTCGATCGTTACTAGATCATTTGCTGTGGGGACTCGTCCTGTACTCCAGTTAGCTGCATCATACCAATCACCATTAGTCCCAATCCATCTCACAGGGGTTAAGGCTGGTTGTACTGCATTGATTGTAGGATTCTCTTCTAAAGTTGTCATTATTGTTACGTTTGATCTATCTAGCTATAGAGACTTATTGACTAGGATTAAAGTCTAAAGTTTCGCGGTTTGACTCGATTTGAGGGCTATTTTTAGACAGGTTCTTTCGCCAACGCTCATCATTCTACGTCACAGAAGCCTTAAAATCCGATCAGCAATTTAATTCTCTTATTGACAATGCAACCTTTTGATATTTTGATTCTCTCTAATGGCCCTGGTGAAGTCACGACTTGGGTACGCCCTATCGTTAAAACCTTACGTCAAAAATTGGGCGTTGATGTGGCGTTCTGCCGAATTTCTGTAGTGTTATCGCCTTGTGGTCATGCGATGGGAACTGAGGCCGATGTTGTCAGAAGCTATCCTGAAGTCAACCGAGTTCAATCGCCTGAATATTTTTTCCTATTTTTGTTACAGGGAAAAACTCATGAAAATTGGGATTGGCGAGACAAAGGACTTGTTTTGTTTTTAGGGGGTGATCAGTTTTTCTCTGTCGTCATCGGACGACGTTTAGGTTATCGAACTGTGATTTATGCTGAACATGAGGTGCGTTGGTGGCGTTGGATCGATCGTTATGGCGTAAAAAGTGAAAAGGTTCGGGCGGCGGTTCCTGCTCGCTATCAGTCTAAATTAACCGTAGTTGGGGATCTAATGGTCGATTTATCCCCCTTGTCTGCTGCTCCTGTTGATACAACTTCACCTCTAATTGCGCTTCTTCCAGGATCAAAACCTTGGAAACTAGATCAAGGGGTTCCATTGTGTTTGGCGATCGCAGAACAGATCGCCCTACAGTTTCCCCAGGCACGTTTTATACTTCCCGTCGCGCCTACTCTTACTCTACCCGCTCTTGCAAAATTTGCTGATCCCAAACTCAGTCTAATCATTCAAAAATTTGGCTGGGCTAATGCTCAACTCTTTACACCTGTTGACCAAAATCCTTATTTAAAAACGGCTCAGGGTGTAAAAGTCGAACTAATCACCCAATTTCCAGCCCATGAAATTCTCGTTTCATGTCACTTTGCTCTGACGACGGTAGGGGCGAATACGGCTGAATTAGCTACTCTCGGCGTTCCTTTTATTGTCCTACTCCCGATTCAACAACTCGACGCAATGCGGACATGGGATGGCATTCCAGGTATTTTAGCAAGTCTTCCCCTAGTCGGTGGAACAATGGCTAAAATCATTAATCTTATTGTTCTGGCTCAAGGTCGTCGTTTATATGCTTGGCCGAATATCTGGGCTAAACGAGAAATTGTTCCCGAATTATTAGGGATGTTAGATCCCGCAGAAGTCGCTCTTATTGGCATTGATTGGCTAAATCATCCCGAAAAACTCCAAGAAATCCGTTCACAACTGCGTCAACTGGTTGGGCAACCTGGAGCCGCCCTTAAATTGGCTCAAATCGTCTGCGATCTCGTGATCGATTTCTAAAATATGAATAGGATGTTACAATATGTGGAACTCAAATGGTTCATTCAAAAGCACAAAATTGATCGCCGATGGGAAAAAGCCATGAATAAATTTACAAAACTGAATCGCAAAAGTGCAATTGTTACCACAGTATTTTTAATGTCCTATGTTAGTCTTTTTCCTCAAACTCAAGCCGCTACTCTTCATTATTCATCGGCTCCAAGTTCTCAGTCATCACTTGAGGGATTTGTACAACTTAATGAACAGTTTTTAGCGAGTAATATATTGACCCTCGATTCGATTGATTCTCAAATTTTGTCGACTACCTTATCTTCTGAGCAAGCTAAAAAATTGTTTGAGATGAACATCGCTTTGAGTCAGCCTAATGCGGTTAATCGTTCAGCATTATCTTTTGAGAGAGTCATTAATAGCTTAAAACAATTAGAATTTACTTTTAATACCGATCAACAACTGGACGTTCGTACTTTGCCTCAAGTGGGTTTTGCTGATGTTTATGAGGGAATTTACGAATTTACACCATTAAACAGCCGAAAAGGCCCTGTGGAGCAATTAGTAGGAGATTATTTAGCATTTGATCCGAATTCCGTTTCTGATAATGAATTACCTAAGAATTATTTTTACAATAAAAATTCAATTTCCATTAATATATTAAGAGCAAGTGCTTCAGATCCGTCCGATGAAGTTGCCATTAGTAGTTTTTTAAATAAAGCAACTGGAGCGATTACTTTTCCAGATGTTCAAGATGGTTTAAAGCTGAATCGAACTAAACCCGAAGAACAACAGTTAGACTCAACACTACAATTATGGCCGCGAAATCCTTTATCAATGGAAGTGAAAACCTATGGAGCCGATGCTCAAAATAGTCTTGAGTATCTTAACAAGTTTGGCAATTTAGCGGTTTCGGTGAATTTACCCCTAGTACCACGAAACATTTTAATCAATCAATTAGATTTACAAGTTGATTGGGTCAATGGCGGTACCTATTCTAATCAATTAAGAGAAAATGTAGAACAAATTATCGAACATAACCGCGACAGTCAAGAAGCTTTTCAAAGCCGAATAGAAGAACAACAAATTGAATATTCTACTCAACAACACCAATATCAAAGTGAGCTACAAAACAAAATGAGTCAAAGCTATCAAAACTCATTATCTTATCAACAGCAAAGAAATCAGCAGGTACCTGGTTTATCGCGTTATCAGACTCCAAAAACTAGCTTAAATTTAACGCCGAAAAATCTACCTCTTGTCCCTCGATCTGTTTCCTCGTCTCCAAACTCTAATTCATTGAATTCTTCTAACAACACTGCGACATCAAACAATAATTCCAACAGAAGCACTTTAGCTAGACCCATTCAGGGGGCGAATAATTCTCTAAATAAAAAATCATCTGTTCCCCCCCTATCAAAATAATTAAAGATCCCCAAATCCTTTTTTCTTTTTGACTTTTTTGGTTTGCTTTTTCTGTGAACCACCCGCATATCCTCTAAATCCAGGGTTAGAGGCCCCACCCAACATCCCTTGACCCCCACCCATACCAGGCATACCCGCCATACCAGGCATACGTCCTTGTCCCATTTGCTGCATCATTGAACGCATCCGTGTAAAATTAGTGATCAGCTTGGTGACTTCTGATTCATCATGACCTGAACCTCTGGCAATACGACGACGACGACTCGGTGATTTAGCCAATAAATCAGGATTAGACCGTTCTTCGGGTGTCATTGAGCCAATCATGGCTTGAGTCCGTTTGAGTTCACTTTCACCTCGTTCAATATCTGCCCCACTCAATTTACCCATTCCAGGTATCAGTTTTAAGACTCCACCCAAAGATCCCATATTCTTGAGCAGTTTCATTTGTTTGAGGAAGTCATTAAAATCAAACTGAGCCTGAAGAATTTTATTTTGCATTTTCTCGACATCAGCTAAGTCGAGTTCTTCTTGTGCTTTTTCAACCAGCGTCAGTACGTCACCCATATTCAAGATACGGGAGGCCATGCGATCGGGATAAAATGGCTGTAATGCTTCTACTTTCTCCCCTACCCCAACAAATTTAATCGGTTGACCCGATATTTGACGCACCGATAGAGCCGCCCCACCTCGCGTATCACCGTCTAATTTGGTTAAAATTGCCCCTGTAATGCCGATTTGTTCATGAAAGGTACGGGTTAAGTTCGCCGCTTCTTGCCCCGTCATTGCATCAACGACTAATAATGTATCATTTGGCTTGACTTTTGCTTTAATTTGTGCTAGTTCCGCCATCATGCTTTCGTCGATTTGCAGACGACCCGCAGTATCAATAATGACGGTATCAACTTTAAGCTCTTTGGCTTTTTCAACCCCTTTTTGAGCAATTTCTACGGGATTGGCTTCGGTTCCGAGTTCAAAGACGGGAACCTCGATCTGTTGTCCAAGGGTGATTAACTGATTAATCGCAGCAGGACGATAGACATCAGTCGCTACCATTAAACAACTACGCTTTTCTTTGCGTAGATAAAGGGCGAGTTTGGCTGTAGCGGTGGTTTTTCCCGCCCCTTGTAATCCTGCCATTAAAATTACAGTAGGAGCTTGAGCGGCTTGAGCTAGGGGTACATTACTTTCCCCCATGACTTTAACTAATTCATCGTAGACAATTTTAATAAACTGTTGCCCTGGATTGACACCCGAAATCACTTCGGCACCTAAAGCAGCTTTTTCAACTTCGCTAATAAAAGATTTAACAACTTGTAAATTTACATCAGCTTCTAAAAGTGCGCGGCGAACTTCTTTTAGTGCTTCAGTTATGTTCGATTGGGAGATTTTATCTTGACCCCGTAATTTTTTCCAGGCATCCTCGAGACGTTCAGCAAGAGCATCAAACATAAAGCGTTAATAGATATATGCTAGTCTAGATTAATATTGATAATGCTTATTCATCCTATCACAGTCGTCTTGGGTTACGAGGCTTTAAAAGGCTGAAGATTAAAACCTCAGAAAATAAAAAAGTTTATGGCTAAAGCTGAACGTCGTCCCTTTCTCCTCGATTTTGAAAAACCCCTTTGTGAGTTAGAAACTCGAATCGAACAAATTCGGAAACTGGCTGAAGAAAATGGCGTAGATGTCTCCAAAGAAATCGATCATTTAGAAGAGAGAGCCGAACAACTGCGAAAAGAGATTTTTAGTAATCTAACACCGTCTCAACGTCTACAATTAGCGCGTCATCCAAAACGCCCCAGTACGTTAGATTATATTCAAGCGATTACAGAAGAATGGTTTGAACTTCATGGCGATCGCAAAGGTTACGATGATTTAGCCTTAATTAGTGGTGTAGCCCGTTTAAATGGTCGTCCAGTGGTAATTATCGGGCATCAAAAAGGACGCGATACTAAAGATAATGTGGCCCGTAATTTTGGCATGGCTGCCCCAGGTGGTTATCGTAAAGCCCTACGGTTGATGGATCACGCTCATCAGTTTAATTTACCGATTTTGACTTTTATTGATACCCCAGGTGCTTTGCCCAATGTCGAAGCCGAAAAACTAGGACAAGGGGAAGCGATCGCCTATAATCTTCGTCAGATGTTCCGCTATGATGTGCCGATTATTTCGACGGTTATTGGTGAAGGGGGTTCAGGTGGTGCTTTAGGAATTGGAGTCGCAGATCGATTATTAATGTTAGAACATTCAGTTTATAGTGTGGCATCACCTGAAGCGTGTGCCGCGATTTTATGGAAGGATGCCAAAAAATCGGATCAAGCGGCGATCGCTCTAAAGATGACTTCTCGTGATTTGATGGAATTAAGACTGATTGATCAAATTGTAACTGAACCGTCGGGGGCCGCGCACAATAATCCTCTTAAAACTGCGGCTTTGCTGAAACAGTCGTTGATTGATAATCTAGAAGAATTAACGGCAATGACTCCCCAACAACGCAAAGATTTACGATATCAGAAATTCCGTCAAATGGGCGTTTTTTTGGAAGTTCCTGCTTAAAAGATTGTTTTTGTATTAATTAAGGATTGGTGCTTTATGGGTCTTATTAAATTGTTACTTTTAGGAATTTATGTTTACGGTGCGTGGAAATTTTGGACGGGTTATCGCTCGACTAATTTTAGTCCCAGTCTTCCTAACAAAGCCGTATTAACGCTTTTATGGCCAGTTTTATTAGCGGTTAATACCGCTTATCGTCAGAATTTTAGAAAAGCACTTAAAAGCCGTAATTAATCAGGTTTAGTGTTGTTGAACATACTGTTGTTTGGTCAACTTTTTGAGGGCTGAAACCGCGTGTAGTTTGACTCGAATATTGTCGTCTTGCGCCAATTGCTCTAATACTTCCTGCCCCTCAATTCCTAACTCTCCTAAAGACGTGGCTAAAGCTTGTCTAACGCTCGGATTTTGGAGGGTTTTGTGTTGAGAGTGGAAAAACTGAATTAAAATGTGTGCCGCTTGCTGTTTTAACTGAGGTTGATTAGCACGACTCATTACGGTAATTACTTCTTGACAAATTACTTCATCACCCCATTCAAGTGCTTTTTGTAAACACAAAAGTGCATCTTCTGTTTCGATCCAACCTAACGCCGTAATGATCTCTATTTTTAATCCAGTTGAGGTTAGGGGTGATTGGAGAACGGGTTCTAAAGTAGCGATCGCATCAGGTGTGCCAATACGTCCTAGTGCAATAACGGTTTGCTGACAAATTTCGGGTTTAAGATCATACAGCAAAGGTTTTAAATGAATAACGGTATCCTGAGAAGCATCAGACTCTGTTAAATAACCTAACGCAACAACCACCTCTTTTCTTACTTGTGCGGCAGGATCTTTTAAGGCAGCAATGAGAAGGGGATAAATTTGGGGATGATGAAAACTGCCTAAAGCTTCGATCGCAGTAGCCCGCACGTTAGGATTAAGATCATCAATCACCGTCAGTAAAGGGGAAATCGTTTCAGAACGACGCATCACCGATAAGGCTTGTGTGGCCAAAAGTCGAGTTTCTGAATTTTTGAGTAATTCTGTCAAAGACGATACAGCCGATATTCCGATTTCTGCTAGTGCCTGGGCTGCCATCGTCGATAATTCTTCTTCTTCTGTTTGTTGGAGGAGTCTAGCTAAAGCTAAAACAGACTCAGGGTGCTTAAATTGGCTTAAAATTCGACCAACAAACCAGCGAATTTCTAGATCGAGGGTTTCGTCTTCTAAAAGATTGATTAATGGTGCGATCGCACGCTCCCCCAGTTTCGGAAATAGTTTCGCAATTTCCCAACGTTGGCCAAAATCACTTTCAGACAAAATCTGGATGGCTAACTCTAAAACCGTCTCCCATTCAGTTTCGCTTAAATTGGGTTCAGCAATGCCATGTGAGGACAAAGGAAGTTGCTGTAGAATTTCGTTAACAAGTGGCCAGTTTGCCTCTTTAAGAGCAATTTTGGCTGTATTTAACTTGGCTATCATGGGTGTCTAAAGTCGATGCGTGTCTCTAATTTATTATCTACTTTTCCCAAAATTTCAGTAACCTTGAATGTGGATTACACATTAATAATTTGCTTTTTTTACATCGAAATGCGTTTAAGAACGAATTTGTTTTAAGCAAGATAAATCAGTTTTGCCAAAATGGATACTAAAGCCAACTTGAATATTTTCTAAAGATTTGACTAACCAAGGAACGCCTTCACTAGAAAAACCTTCATAGTGATTAAATAAAATTGATAAACGTTTATCAAGATAGGGCTTAACTTTACGACACATCAAGACTAGCTTTAGCAGTAGACCAACGGTACGAGTAACGCCTATATTCGTGATCATATCAATAAAAATGTAATGATCTGGCTTTTGTGCGCTTTCGACAATCAGGTGATTCAGTAACTGACTTGATGTTCTTAAAACTAAAAATTCACTCGGTTTTTGATGATTACATTGAGGGAGAGTATTTTGTAAAACGTCGTATAACTTCCGATTAAATTGCCCTTTTCCATAATCAGCAGTAGTCACCAGATATTCATATAATTCGTCTTTAAAGGCTTGATAGGTGGGCGCGTACACGGTTTGAGTCACAAAATTTTGTGATAGCTCTCGATAGGTATGACCCGTCTCTAATGTACCAATATACTGTTTTAGAGCGCGATTTAATTCCCGATCGCTTAACAGGGTGGGATTTTTAACGGGTTGAATAATTCGTCCTCCTTCGGCTGAAAAATCCGAAGAGTTGGATAATTGAGCCAAACGCACTTTGTATGTCACATAGCGAGATAAATTCACCTCAAAACGACGCTCAGTTTTAGATTTAATATGTCTTACCGTCTGTTGGTGTTCTTGAGAACTTTCATCACTCAGTAAACAATGATCATAGAGGTAGGGATAACGATTAATTAAAGTACCAACCGAACTGGCATACTTGTCACTGTACTTACAGCTAATAATACGGGCTAGACGTTGGAGTTTAACATAATGATCCGATAGGGTAAAATTTTTAACTAACTGACGCAAATGATTTGCTGTGCTGTGATGACCTTGCCTCGCTGGTGCTAAATTCTCTAACATCGCGACTAATTCGGGAATAGCTGGCTGATGTTGCGGGTTCATTTGCCAACGATTAACCAAAATATGACAACAACGATTAAAAAAATGATAGAAGCTTAATTCTGCATCTCTAGACTTGACAATTCTTTCCAGAGCTATATAAACTCTAGCATCTCGATAGCCTCGCCCCTCGATAAACAAACGACGAAAATCTTCCAGTAATAACTCAGGCGACTCTCTCTGTACACTATCTAGCAAATAGTCGTACAAAAATTGTTCTTCTTCTCTTGTGTATTTTGTGTTTCCTTGGGGACTAGCAAGTGTCATTCTAGTCAGCCCTCCCTAATAGTTATAAGCGGATGAAATGTTAGATCTAGATGAATAAAGTTACTGAATAGTCAATGTTAATTGAATATGAGTTTTTAAATAGCCATCGTTGCCAAGATCAAGCTACCAGCATCAGTATCGTCTTAAAATATCTAGACAAGAATGTTTAGTTTAGTCAAGGCTGCCTACACGACCAACCATAAGCCTAAAAACTGATGATGACTACGACGGTTATTTATTGCTAAATTGATTAAACCCAGTGATCAGCATACTGACCTCCAGATGCTCAATTATGTTGTAATACCTAAAATATCGGAACAAAACACACTTTGTCAGTGATCTTGATCACTATAAAAGTATTTTTTTTAAACCCAGTCAATCGTTTAACATCTATGTTTTCTCAGTTAACACTTAGTCAAATTAACGCTGTTCTTGAACCCATTCATTCTAGCTTGTGTGAAGGAAACGAAACTACAAAAATCACTGGAATTACGACAGACACCCGATCCCTAGAGCCTGGGCAACTCTTTTTAGCATTAGTAGGTCATCAATTTAATGGTCATCATTTTATAAGCGATGCGGTTGATCGAGGTGCATCAGCGTTAATTATTAGTGAACCGATTTCAGTAAAGTTATCTAAGCAAATTCCACAGTTATTTGTCGAAGATACTTTAGTCGCATATCAAAAGCTGGCTCATTGGTGGCGGAAACAATTTTTAATTCCTGTCGTCGGGATCACAGGTTCGGTCGGCAAAACTACCACCAAAGAATTGATCGCGGCTGTTTTAGGTACCCAGGGTCAAGTTCACAAAACCCTTAGAAATTACAATAATGAAATCGGTGTCCCTAAAACCATACTTGCCCTTGATGAGAGTCATGACTACGCGGTGATTGAAATGGGGATGCGCTCTAGTGGTGAAATTGCTTTATTAACTGAAATTACTCAGCCAACTATCGGTGTGATTACAAATGTCGGAACCGCCCATATCGGACGACTTGGCTCAGAAGATGCGATCGCACAAGCTAAATGTGAATTACTCGCCGAAATGCCCAAAACCAGTATTGCTATTCTTAACCATGATAATGAGCGTTTGATCAAAACTGCCCATCGAGTTTGGTCTGGCACTACTTTAACCTATGGGCTAGAGGGTGGCGATCTCAAAGGACAAATGATCGATCCCCAAACCCTAAGAGTTGATGGCTTAGATTTTCCGTTACCTCTACAGGGTCGTCATAACGCGCTGAATTATTTAGCGGCCCTAGCTGTGGCTAAAGTTCTAGGGATTGACTGGACTCCTTTAACTTGTGGGTTAGCGGTACAATTACCCAAAGGACGGGCGCAACGTTTTGAGTTACCTAATGATATAGTGATTCTCGATGAAACCTACAATGCGGGTTTAGAATCAATGTTGGCGGCCTTACATCTGCTCAAAGAAACCCCAGGAGCGCGTCATATTGCGGTTTTAGGGACGATGAAGGAACTCGGCGAACAATCTTGGCAATATCATTATCAAGTGGGTGAAATGGCTCAGAAATTGGGGATTGAACGGCTTTTGGTTTATGTCGATGATCCCGAAACTGAAGCAATGGCCAAGGGAGCTACAGGGGTGGTCACAGAATGCTTTAATACTCATGAGGCATTGATCCAACGATTACAAGAAATGGTGATCCCTGGCGATCGTATTTTGTTTAAGGCATCTAATTCGGTTGGCTTAAATCAAATGGTGACTCAATTTCGTTCTATTTATGATCATTGTTAAAGCTTTTGATGTTTGGTTATGTTAAAAACGCCTACTTCTTTTCCAGTTTTGAATTTACCTGTTCACTTGCTAGAGGATTATACAACTTGGTTAAAAGAACGCATAACGCAAAATTTAGGAACCCACGTCGTTACCTTGAATGCGGAAATGGCCATGTTAGCAGAACAAGATTCGTCGGTTGCTGAAATTATTCGTTCTGCTGAGTTAGTGATCCCAGATGGGGCAGGGGTTATTTTATATTTAAAGTTACGGGGTCAACAACAGTCGAGATGTCCAGGTATTGAACTGGCTGAATCTTTGATCGCCGAAATTGGACAAGAAGGCGAGCAATATCCGATTGTTTTTTATGGCGGACAACCAGGTGTTACGGAACAGGCGGCTTTAACGTGGCGTGCGAGGATTCCTCAGATTACTATTTTGTCTAATCATGGTTATTTGAACGAAACTGAGTTAGAACAATGGAAACAAACCCTAAAAGAAAAACAGCCGAAGTTAATTTTAGTTGGCTTGGGTGTGCCTCGACAAGAATTCTGGATCGCTTCATATCGCTCCCTTTGCCCTAATGCCGTGTGGATCGGTGTTGGCGGCAGTTTTGATATTTGGTCGGGTAGTAAGACTCGCGCCCCACGATGGCTACGAGATAATAATTTAGAATGGCTGTATCGTCTGTATCAAGAGCCTTGGCGTTGGAAACGGATGTTAGTTTTACCTCAGTTTCTAATGCGATCGCTTTTGTTCAGTTAATAGGTTGGCAGAGGTAGTTCTAGAGCAGTTAGTAATTGTTGCCATTTTTCGCCGATCTGCGGATCATTGGGTTGGATCTGTTTTAATCTGGCTATTGTGGCGATCGCTTCTGGCCAGAGTTCGGCTTGTTGATAAATCTGTACTTTTTCAATGGCTGTAGCGTTTTTTAATTGTTGTGCCATAGATGGACTGAGTGGAACACGTTGAAGCCATCCTTCGACGACATCATCATGAGAGCGATCTTGTGCTTGATGAATTATTGAAAGATACCAATGATAAGCTTTTCCTTCAACTAGACCTTTAAAATTCTCTCCTTGCGACAATTGAAAAGAGGTGATTTTGTCTTGATGGGAGGGTTTAAAAGTGGCTTCATAAACAAGTTGATCATTTTCATCACGTAACACAAATTCAATCAGGACATCTTCTGAATTTGGAAGAGGAGGAAGATAAAACCATAAGCTGGGTAAACTCTGTGTGGTTTGGACTAGCCCTTCAGAAATCAACGCAATTAAGGGGAGACACTGTTGCAAATTATTATCTGTATTTGCTACACCACAACCTCGTGAACCTCCGCTGATCCGTCGCGTTGGCCAACCTTGACGATTATGCTGATCTTTATTTTCTGCTAAAACACTATTTAATGACCATACTGAAAAAAGATTTAAAAGTAAGGTTAAACTGATAATTGATTTCTGTTTTGGCAAAGATAAATAAGTCTTCATAAAACAGCTAGTCCTTTAAGCGACTGTAACCTTAAGCTCATCAATTGATATTTATTACTGTAATTTAGCATGATCTATTCAGATTTTAAGAATAATTGTTTTAATTTACTTAAATATTTTTACTTAAAATAAGTGTAAAACTATCAAGCAAGATCTCCGTAAAATAACTTATGCTAAAGATAGTAACAAAACTTGATCTAAAAAAAATGAGTATAAGTACGGAAATTTTATGAAGATTAGTTAAGGATAATTATGGATTTACAATTCGTTAAGAAAATAAAATCAATAAAATTCAGTAAAAATGCTCTAATTTGACACGAGAGTTGTATGATCTATGGCATAAACTGCATCAAAAGTCAAAAGTGAAGGTAATCTCATCTGTCTGTTTAAAGACAAATTAATAGAGATTTTCGGATCAAAGTCTCGATCAAACGTTCAAGTTTAAAAACAGGTTAATTTTTGAGTGTTCGGCGACAAATTCCCCGATTACATAAAAAATCTGACAGAATTATTATTGACGAGAAGACCGACAGTGTTCCTCGTCAGTTTAATAGTGACGTTAGGAATTGTAGGGGTAAGACAAACCAGAGGATTAAAAGTTTTTGAACTAGCCGCTTACGATCATCTCGTGCGACTCAGCTATCCTCAAAAGCCTGATGACCGCATCTTGATTGTTGGCATTTCTGAAAGTGATATTCAAAAACATCAACGCTGGCCATTATCCGATCAAATTATTGCCAAATTACTGCAACAACTACAACAGCACCAACCTAAAGTCATTGGTCTAGATGTCTATCGGGATCTTCCTCAAGGCGATGGACATCAAAAATTAATCGAGCAATTACAAGCCAAAAATATCATTGTCATTAGTAAAGGCGATCAAATAGAAACTGATGCCATAGCCGCGCCGCCAGAAGTTTCGCCAGAACAAATCGGGTTTAGCGATCTTATAGTAGATATAGATAATGTGATCCGTCGCAATTTATTATATGTTGAATCGCCATTCGGACAAAACAAATTTTATTCTTTAGCACTACGGGTCAGTTTAAAATATTTAAGCGATCATAATATAACCTTCCAAGCAACTCCGAACGGTTTAACACTAGGATCTGCTTCATTAACGCCACTTACACCGAATGCGGGTGGCTATCGGCTTGATGCTTCCGAAACCACAGGATGGCAAATTTTATTACGTTATCGTTCTCCTCATGCCATTGCTCGACAAGTCACTTTAACAGAAGTATTAGAAAACAAAATCGATCCAAGTTGGCTTAAAGGTCGAGTGGTTTTAATTGGGTATACGGCTCCGAGCGTCAAAGATGTTTTTGCTACGCCTTATAGTGCGATGCAAGAGACTAACTATTGGATGAGTGGAGTTGAGATTCATGCTCAAATGGTCAGTCAACTTTTAAGTATTGCCTTAGATGGTCAACCCCAAATTCGCATTTTACCAGAGTGGGTCGAATGGCTCTGGATTTGGTTTTGGGCGTTGTTAGGTGGTTTATTGATCTGGCGATATAACCGTCCAAGCTATGCAATAACAGCAATCTTTTTTGTAATTTTTAGCCTTTGGGTCATTTGTTTTATTCTCTTTAGTCAATCTATTTGGCTTTCGGGTATACCAGCAACATTAAGTATCGTCAGTACGGGAGCCATCATTTTAGGACGGAAAGCTCACTATAATCTATACCATGATTCTTTAACCAATCTACCGAATCGTCGTTCTTTTTTAAAAGAAATCCGTCTCATAAAAAAGATCAATCCTTATACCTCGCGTCATCTCGTAGCGATCTTATTTTTAAATTTAGATCGTTTTAAAATGATTAATAAAGGTTTAAGCCAACAAGCGGGAGATTTTCTGTTAGTTGAAACTGCTAAAAGACTACAAAAAATCCTTAAAAATCATGAAAAAATGGCTAGAGTTGGCGGTGATGAATTTGCCATTTGGTTGAGTAATGTACAAAATATTGATGAAGTTACTCACTTGGCTAATCTATTACAAGAGCAATTGAGACAACCGCTTAAATGGGATGACCAAGAAATTTTTTCCAGCGTTAGTATTGGGATTGCACTTGAAAGAATTGATTCTTTATTGGGTGGTGAAGAATTATTACGTCATGCTCATATTGCCATGTATCGAGCCAAAGACAAGGGCAAAGATCGCTATGAAATGTTCTCACCCGTCATGAAGTCTCAAGCGGAAACCCGTTGGCAACTAGAAGCTAATTTAAGAAAAGCAATTCAACAACAAGAATTTCAACTGTATTATCAACCGATTATTTCTTTAATTACTCATAAAATTGTCGGTTTTGAAGCATTGATTCGTTGGCCTTCCTCAGAAAAAGGGTTTATTTCGCCTGACCAATTTATTCCTATTGCTGAAGAGACAGGGTTAATTGTTCCTTTAGGAGAATGGATTTTAAAAGAAGCGTGTTATCAGATGAAACAATGGCATGAACAGTTCCCGCGCAATCCTCCTTTACTGATGAGTGTAAATTTATCTAGTTGTCAGTTTAATCAACCCGATTTATTAGTTCAGCAAATTCAAAATATCTTAAAAGAGGTGGTGGACGAAAAACAACGCAACAGTCTTAAGCTAGAGATTACGGAATCTATCATGTTTAATAATGTTGAAGGGGCGATACAATTGTTACATCGGCTCAAAGCATTAGGTTTAAGAATTAGTATTGATGATTTTGGTACAGGCTATTCCAATCTGAGTTATTTACATCGTTTTCCAATCGATACCCTTAAAGTTGATCAATCTTTTGTCCGACGGATGCACGAAGAAGATAACAATAAATATGCTCAAATTGTACAAACGGTGGTAACCTTGGGACACAATTTAGGTTTAGAAGTAGTTGCTGAAGGAATTGAGACCGAAGCACAGATGAAAACCCTACTAGCCTTTAATTGTGAATTTGGACAAGGCTACTTTTTTGCTAAACCCTTACCCGCTTCGGAAGCAACGGCTATACTACAACAAGATCCACAATGGTAAGCGTCAGGGCAATCAATGATTGATCAACCTTCTATACATTTTGTAATTTAAACTTTACTTGGTACCCACCTCAGAGTAAGATTTCATCGATGTACAATTGAGCATTCCTTATTTTGTACAAAAAAACTCATCTATTTGTAACAAAAGGAAACAATTTATGCGACGGTTGTTGGCTTTAGTTCTGGTTGTTACTCTTTGGTTCAATTTTGCTCCTTCTGCAAATGCGGCTTATTCTAATTTAACGCCTTGTAGCGAATCGGAAGCATTTATGGCCAAAGCTAAACTATTCCGACCCACTACAGATGATCAAAATTCTGGGGTAAATCGGGCTGTCCGTTATTCAGATGCCCTCTGTGGCCCTGAAGGCTATCCTCATTTGATTGTCGATGGTAATCTAGCTCATTTCGGAGAATTCGCAATTCCTAGCATCCTCTTCCTCTATATTGCGGGTTGGATTGGTTGGGTTGGTCGTTCTTATCTGATTGACGTTAAGAAAGATAAAGATCCTGAAATGAAGGAAATTATTATTAATGTTCCTTTGGCAGTCAGTAAAATGCTATCAGGTTTTATTTGGCCTATAGCTGCACTCCAAGAATTTACTTCTGGCAAATTAGTTATGAAAGATGCTCCTATCTCACCTCGCTAATTGCTTTGATGTTCATTTTTTCAGTTAACCTTTGTTTTTTTGGAGAACTCAATCATGGATGGATTACCTAAATTTTTATCGACTGCGCCAGTTTTAATTATGGCTTTGTTGACGGTTACTGCTGGCATTTTAATTGAATTTAACCGTTTTTACCCCGATTTATTGTTTCATCCTTTAGCGAGATAGACTTAGTAGGTAGAGACTAAGCCTTCATTGGTAAAGTTTAAAAAAAGCTGGTAGAAAAGATCTTAATCTTCAGATTCTCTTCTATCAGCTTTGTTGTTATTGATCTTTTTGAATAGCGTTACGGAAAATTTCATCTAATTCTTGTTGACTCATATCGTAGGGAAAAGGATAAATTTTAGCATTAGGACTTCGTCGATTAACGAATAATTCTCGAATTGCATCATCATCAGTAGGATGTTGACGGATATAACCTTTAAGCTCTTTTCGCGTCATTTGAGTAAAATCAGGTTTAGTCATCGCTTTTTGTAAAGAATCGTAGCGAAATAGATGAATCGGTTGCAACATATCTGAAAGAGACTGACAGACACAAACCGATGTTATGGCTTGTAAATTGGTTGGCTGATTAACCAATGGTTCCCGTTAAGGGTGAACTAGCACTAGCATATTGTTTAATTGGCATTCGTCCCGCTTGATAGGCTAATCTTCCTGCAACTGTCGCCATTCCCATTGCTTGACCCATTGCTACAGGGTTTTGGGCTAGTGCGATCGCGCTATTAATCAAAAGTGCATCCGCCCCTAATTCCATTGCGTAGGATGCTTCTGAAGGTGTTCCTATCCCTGCATCGACAACGACAGGAATTTTAGATTCTTCAATAATAATCGAGATATTCGCCGCATTTTTAATCCCTTGACCCGAACCAATGGGCGAACCTAATGGCATCACTGTTACACATCCTATTTCTTCTAGACGTTTAGCCAAAAGGGGATCAGCATTAATATAAGGTAAAACCGCAAAACCTTCTTTAACCAGTTGTTCTGCTGCTTGTAAAGTTCCGATGGGATCTGGTAGTAGATATTTAGCATCGGGAATCACTTCTAATTTAATAAAATTATTGTCTTCTTGCCCCAATAATTTAGCCATTTCTCGACCTAAACGGGCGACTCGTATCGCTTCATCTGCCGTTTGACATCCTGCCGTATTCGGTAACATCCAAATCTTAGACCAGTCTAACGCTTCGGCTAATCCTTCATGTCCTGGGGCTTTGGTTTGGACACGGCGTACTGCAACTGTTACAATTTCACAGCCACTCGCTACGATACTTTGTCTCATTAAATCCAAGTTGGCATATTTTCCCGAACCTGTCATTAAACGAGAACGAAATTTACGTCCAGCAATGACTAACTCATCTGAAGTGTTTTGAAGTTCAGCAGGGGTAGAACCGTAATTGAGGGTTAAAGGCATAGCAGTAGAATTAAGTGTCATAGAACTAGATGAGGGTTTGAAAGAAAAACGATCGTAGTGAAACTGATGTAACAAAGGATCAGTTTTGTTTTGCAAGACTAAATCTGCAATCATTGAAGCAGTGACAGGACTCAGTAAAATCCCATTGCGATAATGTCCCGTGGCCAAGAATAGATTATCACAAGAACTTGTTCCTAAGATGGGTTGTTCATCGGGTGTTGCTGGACGAAAGCCCCACCAAGTTTCCGATAGGGGCCAATCTTTTAGAGGGGGATACAGTTGTATAGCTTTACTGAATAGGGTTTGTAGACCATCGGGTGTATTGCCTGTTTTCCATCCGACTTTTTCTGATGTGGCACCAATAATTAAACGTCCATCTTGACGCGGGACTAAATAGGTTTGTGGGCCGAATAGGATACGTTGTAAGGGGGGGATATTGTCTGTATCCAATGGCATTCTAACGGCGGCCATTTGCCCTTTGACGGGATAAACGGGAAGCGGTAACAGTTGACTCGCCCAAGAACCAGAAGCAAGAATATAGGTTTGGGCTTCGTATGCACCTTTTGAAGTGAGAAGACTTAAAACATGATTTTTTTGTTGTTGAATCGCTCTTACGGTAACGCCTTCAATCAGATCAACGCCTAAATTAAGGGCGGCTTGATGTAGGGCAGTCACTAACTTTCGGTTGTCTACTTGTCCATCGTCAGGATACCACCAACCTCCGACGACATTTGAGCCGAGTTCTGTTTGATAAAGCTGAATGGTTTCTCTATCTAACCAATTTTCATCTATGGATGTGGGAGTATCGTAGGTAAGTGAAAGGATACCGCAGGGGTGATAGCCTGTGTCTAAACCTGTTACATCTTCAATTTTTCTAATCCATTCAGGATAAAGCCAGCGAGATTTTAGACATAGATCTAACATGGCCCCTGGGGGAATTTTTTCGGCGTAGGGGGCTAACATTCCTGCCGCCGCATGACTCGCCGCTTGTTGAAAGTCTCGACTGAGTACGGTTACGGTTGCGCCACGTAGTTTCAGATCAACTGCGATCGCCAGTCCAATCACTCCACCACCGATCACGATTATTTCACTTGTTGAGTTCATTTTTTTCTCTAGCCCCCTACTGAACTATTTTATCGAATGGTCTTCCCCAAACGAAGAGAACTAGATTACTAATTTCTTAAGATTTATGCTTGCTTATTTTTAACGATCGTTTTAAAGATAGCGATACTATAAATATCTAATCGATTGGAGTAACTCAAATGACTGCTATACCAAGCTCAAATAATGAACCAACACTAACAGACGTGATCTTAAGAATTGATAAATTATCTACTGATGTGGAACGATTGTCTACTGATGTGGAACGATTATCTACTGATGTTGAAAAATTGTCTACTAATGTAAACCGTTTTGATGAAAGATTCGCTGACTATAGACAAGCAACTCAATGGGTTGTTCAACTTGCCTTTACACTCATTGCTAGTGCGACGATTACTGTGATCCTTACTTCGGTTTTCCGTAAATAATGAGGCATTTTTTCGGTTGATTTAGTCTTCTGAGATGGGTTCGTTAAAATAGTTGTATTCAAAAGAAATGCCATTAGCTCACTATGCGATCGCAAGTTTTATCTTGGTTAGCAAAAAATGTATCAGAACATCGTTTACAGCATATTTTAGGTGTTGAACTTCTTAGTATAGATTTAGCCAAACATTACCATTTAGACGAAAATAAAGCTGGGCAAGCGGGTTTAATGCACGATTTAGCTAAGTTTTTTAAATCCAGTCGTTTATTAGAAATGGCATCAGCGAATCAGATAGAAATTGACCCAGTTTGTGCAAAAAATCCCCATTTACTTCATGCTGATGTGAGTGCGATCGTTGCTCGTGATGAATTTGGGGTGACTGATGAAGATGTATTAAGTGCGATTCGTAATCATACTCTCGGTCGTCCTGAGATGAGTGACCTTAGTTGTGTGGTTTTTGTTGCCGATGCGTTAGAACCGAATCGAGGTAATACACCTGAATTAGAAGCGTTACGACAAGAAAGCTTTTTGAATCTTTACTCTGGTGTCTATCAAACCTGTAATTATTCTCTACAATATTTGTTGAGTAGTCATCTGACCATTCATCCTCGAACGATTCTAACTCGGAATTGGGCTTTACAAATCGTTAAACAAGAATTAAAAAACAAGTTTGTTTAATCTCGATAAAAAAGAACGCGTTAAAATTAAAGAAGATGGCTAAAAACAAATTCATTGATTATTGTAAATATTACTGAATGACCAATCAAATTCCATCCTCAATCCAAACCCCAACTCATTTAACCGTTTCTCCTGCTATTTCAGAGCAGCAAACTGACTTATTAGTGCAAACGATCGCTCTATCGGCTGACGACAAAAAAGCGGCTGACATTACGATTTTAAGAATCACTCATGTTTCTTATGTAGCTGATTACTTGGTGATTGCTACAGGTTTTTCTAGAACACAACTTCGAGCGATTTCTGAAACAATTGAAGACAACGTAGCTGAAAATTGCCAGAAAAAACCTTTGCGAGTCGAGGGACGCGCTGATGCAAGTTGGATCTTACAAGATTATGGGGATGTCATCGTTCATCTTTTCTTACCAGAGGAAAGAGAGTTTTATAATTTAGAAGCATTTTGGGGACACGCCGAACGTCTCGAGTTTTCCCCTATTCAGTCCCTATAATTCCGACTTCTATGAAAGAATCATCCCTGGATTTTTGTCCCGTTCCAACTGAACAGCAACCCGTCAACGAATACGAAGAGTTAAAAGAATCTTGGTTTTTTCGGTGGGGGATGCTAGAACCACTTGCCTATTTTAAAAAATTGGCTTGGGTTGCCTTTTTTGGACTCTTTCTAATTGCACCAATTGCCGCCGCTAGTTTTCCACCGCAAAAAGCCCTGTTTAAGTATTTGCTTTCTAATGTTTTAGGAATTAGCATCTTTACTGGATTAGTGTTAATGCGCCTGTATCTGGGGTGGTTGTATGTGTGCGATCGCCTACAATCGGAAAAGGTTTTTTATGAAGAGTCTGGATGGTATGATGGGCAAACTTGGATCAAAACTCCAGAGATTCTTGCGAGAGATCGGCTGATTGTTACTTACCAAATTCAACCGATTCTAACTCGTTTAAAAAAGACTGCTCTATTTTTGAGCGTTATGATTGCGCTGAGTAGTCTTTTATCGATTTTTCTTTAATTTTCTTATTCTTTTACCTAGAAACGCACTGCACATGACCAGGGGCAAACGTACAACGACATCTAAAATTAATGTCCATCTACTTAGAGAAGGTATTATCGAATCTGTTCATTATGTCGAAGCAACCGTCTGTGATAATAAAGGCCGAGTTTTGTTAGTGGCGGGTTGTTCGGAGACTAATGCTTTTATTCGTTCTTCTCTGAAACCTTTTCAAGCATTGGCAGTAACGAGTACAGGTACATTAGAACGTTACAGCTTGACGGACAAAGACCTAGCAATCATGTGTAGTTCCCATCAAGGAACAGTAGAACAGTCAAGACAAGTTTTTAATATTCTCTGGCGTTCTGATGTTGATCCTAATGCTTTACAATGTCCTATACCTGAAGGAAAACAAAGCCCACTACAGCATAACTGTTCTGGCAAACACGCAGGAATGTTAGCGGTGTGTCGTCAGTGTGATTGGCCTCTGCACAATTATCTAAACCGTTCTCATCCCGTACAGCTACTCATTCTAAATAAGATTTCGGAATTATTGGGAATGCCAGGGGATGAATTAATTGGGGCCCATGATGATTGTGGTGCGCCAACCTATTCGATGCAATTAGGCCAGATGGCTCATTTGTACGCTCAGTTAGCTTCGGGTCAAAATGTCGATTTAGAACGGGTTGAACGCGCCATGACCTATTATCCTCGCATGATTGCGGGTGATGGGGCTTTTGATACTGAATTAATGCGATTAGCTGAAGGCGAAATCGTTAGTAAAGCGGGTGCCGAAGGGATTCAATGTATCGGGCGAGTCGGTGAAGGCATGGGATTAGCGATTAAGGTCTTAGATGGCTCTAAACGGGCTAAATATGCTGTTGCTATTCATTTATTGACCCAAATGGGCTGGATTAGTCCGAGTGTTGCAGAATCTCTAGCCGATAAGTTTATTAATCTCAGTAAGTATGTACGATTAGAAGTCAATGGCGAGGCGACGATGATTTAGTAATCGTCAAATCTTGATAGAAATCTGTTTGCTCTAAATCTACCTTAGATTGAGAACAGAGAAATAATAAAGCCCAAAAAATAGCCACTCGGTCTTTGTGTCCATCAGAGCCTTTTTTTTCGATCCACCAGTTTAATAATTCTTCAAAGTTAATTGAGTTGAGTTCTTTTTGTTGTAATTGTTCTTCTAGGAAATGGTCTAATTCTGCTGCTAGTTCGGTTAAATTTTCTTGGTGAGCAAGTTCTGTAATTGATTTAATGGTTTCTCGGTGCGAAGGCTGACGAGGGCGACTTTCAACTTTAGGTGTAGGAAGGGTTTCGAGTTCGCTGGCAATTTGTTGCAGTTGAGTAATCAGTTCTTGTAGGGTAACCCGTCGTTTACGGGGAGGGGGTGCCGAGGTTCGTCTTCTGATATGTTGTTCTAAGCTCAGAGGTAAGCGTCTCGTTATTTCTTCATCAACACTGATGAGGTCTAAAATTTCCTCTTCTTCGGCTTCAGCGATGCGTTCTAGGGTATCTGCTTTGTATAAAACAAGTTTTGAAGCCCATAAAAAAGCTTGTCCCGATTGAGGTAAGTTCGCTTGTACTAAAGCAGTATCGAGGTCTTGTAATCCTAATTCAGTTATAAAACGATCGATAACTTGAATGACAGGGACATCCCAAGGATCGATTTCACCCTGTTCTGCCATATTAATAAGAGATGAGATCGCTTCTTGTGCTGAGGTAATCGCCATTTTATTCTTTTAAACTAAGCAAAGTTTGATAAATTGCCTCTCGTTGTTCTGTATCATATTTCCAACGTTTTAGAAAATCTGTATATTCTCCTTGGTTTTGTTCTAGAGTGGTTTTAAGTTGATCTAATTTAATAGCGATCGGATCTAAAGATAGTTTTTGGATTAAATCTTTACTTCTTTGACGTACTCGACCTGATCCTTGTGCCGACTCTTCGTCATCATTTCGACGATGGGCAATCATCATACCTGTAGACATGGCTAGATTTTTGACTAATAATTCGCCGACAATTTCAGGAGAAGATTTAAGCGCGTTAATAATTTCTTCGCTAGGATGATCGGCTAAAGAATCATCATCCGTTAGATAGGTGACAAAAAAGCCTCTTGCACCATTTTCAGTTTTAACTAATGTAGTGATAAAAGATTGAATTTCTGCCGCGCTTAGTTCATTTGCTTTCATCTTTTTGAGCCAAGACTGGGTAATATCGATCGCTTCTTCAAAAGTGATCTGATCGGAAATTTTATAATTAAACATAAGAGTCTCTTTTAATGTTTAGTATTCTAACAAAGGTTGACTTGTTTCTGTATCTTGTTGGGCAAAACTTTTTTGATGATCCCAATTTCTCACACTCGGTGCAAAACTAATTAAATCTTCAAGATTAATTTTTATATTTTCGCAAATCTGATCTAACGGTAAATCATTAGGATCTTTGCCAAAAGGATTTTCAATTTCTAAACCAATTTCTTCAATGCCAAAAACGATAAAACTAAGAATCGCAACAACAACAGGAGTCCACCAACCCAATCGATCTACCAACTCAAACGGTAAACTTAAACAGTAAATCAGTAACAGTTGTCTAAGATGAATGGCATAGGCTAAAGGCATCGGCGTTTTTAGAATTCGTTCACAACCCCCCAAGGCATCTACCATATCATCTAATAAGTTAGACATGGCTGTGAGTTGATAAGAATTTAAACAATTGCGTTGATATTGTTCTTGTAAATAATCCCCGACTAAAAAAGCAATTTCTAGGGGAATATGATTCATATGTTCAAGTTTAGCATATTTTTTGTGATTCATTAAATCTTTTAATTCAGCATGATTTTGCTCATTGCGTAAATGTAATTTAGTGGCGACTGCAAAAGCAGCTAAAAGATTTAAAGAGGAGATTTTATTTATTCGATCATGAGGTGTTTCTTCAACAACATAAACCCAAATTGCCCTAGATAAGTTACGAATATGATTATTCAATGCACCCCAAATTTTACGACCTTCCCAAAATCGCTCATAGGCGGTATTAGTCCGAAAAACTAATAATAAACCGAGAACTACACTCGGAATTGTTCCATCAATGGGTAATGCTACGGTTTGATAACCCGCTTGATAAATATAAGCAAGAATTAGGCTAAGAACGGCACATAGCATTACTCTTGAGAAAACGGCGGGAACAACTGAACCCTTAAGTCGAAATGAGGTTTTCAACCAGTTTTGTTGCTTGCCAGGTTGTTGACTTAGATAACGAAATTTGGGCATATTAAAAGTAGTTTATTACAGATCAATCTTAGGATCAGCCGTATTGGTTGGTTGGTAAAAATCTTTAGTGTGAAACCCTGTTAATCCTGCGACAATTGAATTAGGGAATGATTGTACCTTTTGATTGTAGTTTTGGATAGCGAGATTATACCGTCTTCGTTCTGTAGCAATCCGATTTTCCGTTCCCTCTATTGAATCTTGTAGACTAAGAAAAACTTGAGATGAGCCTATAGGTGTTTGACTGGCATATTGATTAAAACCTTGAATAGCTACATTAATTGCGTCAGATGCGGCTAACTTTTCATTTGGGGTTCTAGCACGATTAAACTTATTCTGTGCATCGGTTAGCATTTTAACAATGGTTTGTTCCTGCTTGGCTTGTGCTTTAGTGACACTAACCAATTTTGGGATTAAATCAGCGCGACGTTGTAATTGGTTTTCGACTTGCGCCCACTGTGCATCGACTTGTTGAGCAGAACTGTTCAAAGAATTATAAGATAAAATTCCTGAAAGTCCTACAACAGCAGCCAGTCCCCCACCGACTATAGCAAGTGTTTTTTGTGTTTGTTTGGCTTGTTCTCGTTTTTCTGCTTCTAAACGTCGTTGTTCTTTGACTTGTGCAATCGCTTGATTGATTAGTTCTGGAGGTATACTAACCTCTTGTCCTGCGGCTTGTAAATCGGATACCGAAAAGCTATTTTGAGTTTTAGCATACAGTTCTGATGCGACTTTTAGCACATCGTCGGCGATATCTTCGGGAATACGAGAATTATTGTCATTCATATTTTTATTAAAGTATTGTTGGAATTTTAAATTATTCTACCAACTCCCTCCAGCACCTCCACCACCAGAACTACCACCCCCAAAATCACCTCCACCACCGCCGAAGCCTCCACCGCCAGAACTACCACCACCCCAAGAACCGCCGCCGCCAAAGCCTCCACCACCTGTGTAAACAATTACAGGGGCATTTCTACGGATATAATCATCTCGTTCATTATGAAAACCACAGCAAACGCATTCTTGTACGGTTCTTTGAATCCCATCAGCAAGAACACTGGCAGGTTGTAGCACATAGACTGTAGATTTAAGGGTAAATTCATCACAATTTGGACAGAGGTCGTATTCACTTGAGAGTCGATAGGTTCTCAGATGAAAGCGTTCGACACGTTTGTGTTCGAGGCAGTCGGGACATGACCAACCTCGATAGGCAGAACTGCGAATTTGTTCGGCGACTCGCTGAGGTTTGTTCAAATTTGCTTCAAGGGTATCGCGTCCGATTTCTTGCATCAGATTACGACATTTAGCACAATGAAATTTAGGTTTTTCTGTGACATACGCTCCATAAGAACGCCCTTCAGGATTGAGATAGGTTTTACGAGTTTTCATAAAAAGAGTTAACCCGCCAATTCCGAGTACGCAGGTTCCTAAAAACCAGACTAATTCGGCTGGAATACCTTCAGATGGCGGAGTGGGAGTTGCAAAATCTGGAGCTTGTAAAATAGTATTTGCGATCGCTTGTACGCCTGCTAAAATTCCCTCTCCATAGTTTTCCTGTTTAAAGTCTGGAATGATTCTGGTTCTAATAATATTACCCGTTTGAGCATCGGTTAAAACTCCTTCTGTTCCGTAGCCTGTCTCAATTTCGACTCGTCTTTCATCACGGGAAATCAACATCAAAACCCCGTTATCTTGTCCCTGTTGACCAATGCCCCAACGATTAAATAAATCTGTAGCGAATTCTTTCGGTGTAGCGGATGGTTGGGTATCTGGAACGGTGACAACTACGATTTCTGCCCCTGTTTTCGTCTTCACTTCGGAGATAATCGTATTAATTCTAGCGATCGTACTTTGATCTAACATATTTGCCGTATCAACCACCCATCCCGTGTGCATTTGGCTAGGGTGAGGTACTTCTTGAACCGATACAGCGATCGCTAGTGGATTAATTGTCGAATTTAAACCAACTACAATTGAGTTAGCCAGAAGAAAGATCAGAAAAAATTTTTTCATAAAAGCAGTAGGATTTCTGACTGTTGTCTTTAGTGTAGCTTGCTCCTCCCTCCTATGATTCTTCTTTGTACAATAGATTGCTTTTTTGAACAATCTTTGTTATGATGACATATGGGCAAAAATGGCGACATAGCCAAGCGGTAAGGCAGAGGTCTGCAAAACCTCCATCCCCCAGTTCAAATCTGGGTGTCGCCTCTTATAGAAAAAATTAGAGAAGAAGGAAAAAGACAAGACATATTTGACTTTTCCCTTTCATGTTTCAATTTTGTAGAACTAAAATTTAATCATCAACTGGTGCGTTAGGAAATTGAGATTCTAGTGCGGCTTGGGACAAATCAGGAATCTGCCAATTGACTTCATCAGCTTTAAAAACTTCAGCAAAAGGCACATTAAAATCAATTACACCCGTTTCTGGATTAGATGTTACTACTAATCGAGTTCCATTGACGATTTTTGCAGCCAATGCCCCATTGGTATCGAAACCTGCTATATTTATTACGTCATTGGGAAGATAGATAAATCCCTTTGCAATCCCATTCGTCATCTGTTTCTTGACCAGCTGAGAGAAGATATAATTCATTATCGTAAGTAGATTTGGATTTCTTGGATTTTGGCCCGTAGACTGCTAGTGTCTGTTGAGTCTGGTTACGATACAAGCCAACACCTTCTCCAGTTTCCATAATATATTTTTGGAACTTCAGATCGGCAATTTGTTGCTGAAATTGTTCGGCTGTCATTCCTTTAGGTAAGGTTTGTTGCTCCCTAGCATTCAAAAAGTTATCAAGGGTTTGATTCAATTTTAGGTCGGTCAGCTAATGAGGGTTGAGCGAGTGCTAAATTGATGCAAAATAATAAAGCGACAAGAGCAATTTTAAAAAGTCTCATGATCTCCCTTCCTTTTGAGCATTAATCGTTTTTCGCAATTGGATACTTACTCTCTAGCATAATCTGTTGAGCGATGCGTTGATAGCTAATATCAGTTCAACGTCAATAAAATTTAAAATTCTTCAAGGAAATTAGGCTAAATTTCTCATTCACAAGTTTCTTGATTTTGAGCGAGAAATTGATAAAAATAATTATGCTTATTGAGATTAATAATAAATTTTATTGATGCCTATTCCAAAAGACGTATACTAATTGTAAGAAGCCAAATTCAATACCTGATTACCTTGGCCAGCTTTAGACAATTAACTGATGATCATTGATGGTTATTAAGTTACAAAAAATCTATCGGAATGTAGTTGTTTTTAGACAGTTGAGTTGTATTGCTCTTTACTTTAAACTACTTGAAAAACTGTACTATATTTTCAAAATTTCATTAACTTTAATCCCTCAATATTAACTAAAAAGAGACGCGCCATTTGAATATCCTAGAATTTTCCTCACTGGTTTGGATAGGCTCACTTAGCGCAGGTTTCTTAGGCGCACTCACAGGGTTAGGAGGTGGAGTAGTCATTGTACCTTTCTTAACTTCAATATTTGGTGTTGACATTCGTTATGCCGTAGGTGCTTCATTAGTATCTGTGATTGCCACCTGCTTTAATTGCCACTTTTGTTTCTGTCAAAGCCCTGACGATGGTACTTGCTCTTGTTTTGCTTTACTCAGCCTATCTATCGCAACAACCCCGACTTGAACAACCTGAAGATCAGCTAAGTGATCCCTGGATCACTCATTTAAAACTGAATAGCACCTATCCAACCCCCGATGGACTAATGCCTTACAACGTATACTCTCTACCTGTTGGGTTTTGCTTAATGGTTGTGGCTGGTGTGTTTTCAGGATTACTCGGCATTGGTTCAGGTGCTTTTAAGGTCTTGGCAATGGATCAAATCATGCTCCTTCCTTTCAAAGTTTCTACGACGACCAGTAATTTTATGATCGGTGTAACCGCCGCCGCCTCTGCTGGAGTTTATCTAGCAAGGGGTTATATCGATCCGCGATTGTCAATGTCTGTGATGTTGGGAGTTTTACCAGGTGCTTTTTTAGGAGCGAGAATTCTGGTCGGAACAAAAACTGATGTTTTAAGAATTATCTTCAGTCTGGTACTGGTAGCAATGGCTTTTAAGATGGTTTATAACAGTTTAGTTGGAGTTTAAGGCATGAATTTTATTAATTTCAAGTCCAAAAAATCTTCAACAGATGAGTTACAATACGTTACCACAACAGATCAGATTGATTCCGAAAGAAAGATTACAGTTATGTCAAATGAGCCATCCAATGCTCATTTAGTCAGTAATTTATTAAGATACGGCGTGATCGTAGCTAGTACGATCGTTATTGTGGGTAGTGTTCGGTATTTAATCTCTCATGGTACTGAAACCGTTGATTTTCAAACTTTCCGAGGACAACCTGGTGAGTTATGCTCGCCAGTCGGTGTCATAAAAGCGATGTACTCTGGTGATTCCTTGGCTTTAATTCAATTTGGAATACTGATCTTAATTGCGGCTCCAATAGCAAGAGTGGCTTTTTCTTTATTAACTTTCATTTGGCAACGGGATTTAATTTACGTGTTCTTAACTTTATTTGTCTTAATTAGCCTAATTTACGGCTTTATTGAAGCTTATGTTTAAGAATAAAATGTTGATGGCGGTAGAACGTCTTTAATGCCCAGTCTCCGACATCTTTGATCTTATAATCAATTGGATCATGTAAGGTGAAAGTGCGAAGATTACGCCAGTATTTCAGCATTTATAGCAGTGTTCAGCCTGATAAGGTATATTGAAAAGCTTTGGAAACCAAATCCCTACCGCAGATCAAGAATATCTGGCTAAATATACATAGCAAAATAATCATTGAAAATTTCAGTATTGGTAAGTCGCATCAATTCTGTGTTTTTTTGCTCATCATCTATTCTGGAACTTAAACTGGTTTGGGGAATAAAATCACCACAATACTCATTAGCTGGTACTGCTTCTTTCATCTTCTTGGGATAACTCAACTTAAGATGACTCATCAGGGTAATAAACTGACTGCGGCTACGATCGGCAAATCGAGGATTGAGGCGTTTTTCTTCGCCAATGGTGGAAACAGTGCGCCCTTTGTAGTCATGACCAGGATAGACCAGAGTTTCATCGGGTAGGGTGAATAATCTTTGTGTTACTACATCGTAGAGAATCCCTGCATCCCCTCCTTGAAAATCAGTTCGCCCACAGCCCCGAATTAATAAAGCATCACCTGTCAACAGATGAGTTCTATTCACCAAATAAGAGAGATGGCTATAGGTATGACCTGGAGTGGCGATCGCTTCAATTTTGACCGCTCCTACCGTTAAAATCTCACCATCGGCTAAAGAACGATCAGCCGATTTGACACCCGCATTTTCAGGGATTATCACGCGACAACCCGTTTGTTGCCTTAGTCGGCCTGCCCCTGTGATATGGTCAGCATGAAGATGTGTTTCTAAACAATAGCGTAGCGTTAATTCGAGTTCATCAAGCAATTCTAAATCGCGGTCAACTTGCTCTAACACAGAATCAACTAGAATAGCATCTTGAGTCTGTTGATCGGCAATTAGGTAAGTATAATTGCTCGATTCGGGGTCAAATAACTGACGAAACAACATTGATCGATCTTCTGTTTTTCGGTTAGACACTGAAGGAGTCGGAACAGGACGCACCCGTACAGGTAGCGATTGTAAGATCTGTTGGGCTAATACTTGCGCTTGAACTCGTAATTCTGGAACGGCGATCGTTTCCCACAAATTCCCTTGGCGCGGGGTTCCTATTGTATAGAGTAGTGATGAAATCTGACCACTTGCGTCTATAATTGCACCATTGGGAGCCGTATCAAATCCTAGTCCAATTTCATTAGGGCGTACTAATCCTTGCGATCGCACACTTGTGATTAAAGGCACAGATGAGCGTCGATAATCGGCTTCTACTCCAGTACAATTGACCACTCGGCTAACCTGATAAACTTGTAAGGTTTGGGTTTTGCGTTCTTCGACAGTCACAGCGACAGCGTTAGGTAAAGCTTGATAATTTTGAATACGTCCCGCAGTAATGCTCAGTTGACCTGTTTTAAGCATTTCATCAACAATATCTCCGATTTGTGGCGCAATACGGTGTCGATGTACCTCCCAATAAGATTTCAGATGACGTAAAAAACGTCGTTGCTCATTGATGGGTAAATTCTGCCAGAGTTGAACGGTGATTGGACGTAGTGAATCAATGGCTGATCGCCAGTCGTAGCCTTGATTTGCTGCCGTTGCTATCTCAGAGCGAACACGACGCAATAGGGCGCGAATTGTAGGGGATGCGGTTTCAACACTCAAAAAAGGAGGATAGGGTAAGGTCGCTTGGTGTTGTATTGGCGATAAACCCCGTCGAGATATCGCATAGATTTGACCTCGATGTTTCTGTTCGTAGAGCGATACGACCATATCTACCATTGTCAACCCAGTCCCGATGAGTAATACAGGTGCATTAGAAACGAGATCGGTAAGCGCATCAACTGACCAAGCCTCTCGTAAATGGCGATCGCTATGATCTATGTGTTGGGAGGGGGTGGCGGGTGCGTTCAGTAAATGGCTAGTAGTATCTGTACTGTAAGCCACCCCTTTACCCATATCATTGTGACGCTCGATCAGTTTAATGGTGAGGGGTCGAGTTGCGGTTTTTAAAAGATGAGCCGCTACTAGAGAACCACTAAAGCCACTCCCAACAATGGCGATCGTAATTGAAGTCTGAAGGTTTTGAGTCGTTAAAGCCATAGCAGAGTTAAGAATAATTAAAAGTTTAATGAAAACAGTTAACTATATGTTAATCAACATTGTTTAAAGCAACGAGAGCAATTTTTAAAACTACACCTGATTCGTCTAAAATTTTGTTTGTTAAAAAAGCTCTTGTCCTGTATAAGCAAAATCTTAATTGATGTAAAAGAAAAAAACCGCAGATGAATGAGAGTTTGATCACCTGCGATATGGTCAATAGGGAAATCTCAAGTTTTTCATTTAAAATCAGATTTTCTTCTACTTGCTATTAAATTTGCTAGTCACTGGGTAAACTGAACTTAGAATAGCCTCCCTGAGATAGTCGATTAAAGCTTGTCAGCATTATTGCCACTACACTAGGGGTAACTTAATAATACACTAAGTTGATCGAAATTTAGTGTTATTATCATCACAAATATTGAAACAGAGTAAACATTTTTGGGATTTCTTTTTAATTTCTGAAAAAAATCCCCCTTAATTAGAATAGTAGGGGGAAACTTGTTTTTATCGCTTATGCCAGACCAACGAGTTTTTTACTCAAATCCCATACTAGGACAGCTTTTTCATCATCGCGGGCTTGTGGTGACACTGCTTGCACAAAAGATTTACCACCTTTTTTCTGACGGTTTCCCCAACTCCAATAAGCCCCAGATTGTCTATACTCAGGATCAGCAACAACCTGCGCGACTCGTTCCCCTGCTAATTCTTGAGAGACATAGCCACCTGTAATATTTTTTTGGAACCAAGGGAAAAGTTTTTGGAATAGGGGGTAATGGTTACGAAATAGGGGAGTATCAGCAACGCATCCTGGATAAAGAGAGGTAAACGTAATTCCTGTAGACTCATGATAACGGCGATGGAGTTCGCGCATCGTCAAGACATTACACACTTTACTATCTTTGTAGGCTTTAACGGATTCAAACTTTCTACCGTCTGCCATTGAGACGGGGGCTTTAAATCCTTTAGCAAAGCCTTCTAAATTGCCCAAATCTGGACGCGGTGGAATCTTGCCACCCAATTCATCAGGATTATGAGTAACTGTACCTAAAATAATCATCCGACGATCAGGGTAAGTCGATTTTTTCATATCCTCTAGCATCATGTTACACAAGAGAAAATGACCAAGATGATTTGTTGCCATACTTAACTCATAACCTTCGGGACTCCGTAGCGGTTCTTTGAGTAAAGGCATATAAATCGCTGCATTACCGACTAAAGCCTCTAAAGTACGACCAGAAGCGCGAAAATCTTGGACAAATCGGCGAACACTTGCTAAATCGGCTAAATCAATTTGCATAATTGTGTAGCTGTCTTTTGGGATACCGACTTCTTGCGCTGCTGCTTCAGTTTTTGCAATATCCCGACAAGCCATCACAACAAACCAACCTCTTTTAGCTAAGGCTTTTGCTGCATATAAACCAACCCCAGAAGAAGTACCTGTGATTACAACTGTTTTTTGATTCGATGCCATTTTTTTAAAACTTTGTTCATTGTCTTGAGTTCTCATAATCACTATGATCTCACAACAGGTTAGCCAGTAACTACAAAAAATCAGGGCTTGAAACCTCAAACCCCGATGATGATTTAATATTTAAACAATAGTATTGTTTCTATCTGCGTCGAAAGCTTCGAGTCGGCGCACGACGTACCCCAGGGCTGGTACCAAAGCCAGAACGCGGTCTAGTTGTTGAAGAACCAGGGCCAGTTCTTAAACGACTTGTACCATAACCTGAACCAGTAGATTTTGTTCCTGTTGAAGGTGCAGGCTGTCTAACAGTGGTAGAAGGAGTTCTTCTGAGTCCTCCAGTGGTACGGAAGGTTTCACGGTTTCTCACGGCAGCAGGAGACGTGTTATAGTTTGTTCGGTAACGTTGTACAGCACCATCATAGGTATTACCGTAACCGCCAAAGCCTCTCAAACCACCAGGTTGATAAACAGGAGGGACATAGTACTGAGGTCTAAATAATAGACTACCAATAGCTTGACCCGCTAAGGCACCTGCAAAAGGACTCCAGAAATTAGACTCTTGACGAACCACAACGGTTTCAGTTTGTCCCGTTTGCGGGTTTTCTCTGGTTTCAGTAACGTTGTGAATGTAGTCAATCTTAAAGTCTTCAGTCAAGTATAAGACTGGAGTATTATCTTTAACCTCTAAGAAGGATTTTTCCCCTTGAGCAATTTGTTCATTCGTTAAGCGGGCCATTTGTAAATTGCTGACTCGATAAAGAGGAGGTGTACCAGGGGGGGTATTGAGTAATGTTAGGCTATAGGTTCCGTCTGCATCATCGTAGGATGCTTGTTGTACGGGATAGCGTCCATCTGCGATTGCTGGCGTATTATTAACAGCCGCAGGTGTACTATTAGTGGTAGGTTGTTGAGATTGAGTTACCTTAGATGAATTGGTTCCACAAGAAACAGTGGACAAACACAAAGTCAGGGCCATCACAAGGGCAGTAAATTGACGAAACATCATGGATCAGATTAATATTTTGCTATGGTGTCAAGTTATAACGGAACTAATTCAGGGAAGTTGAGCAACAATTGATCATTGGTTAATTCATCCCCAAATTGTGCGGGTGAAAATTGAACCTGAATTGCTTCTAATCTACCTTGATAGTGTAAATTAATAATCGCTTTTAGTGCATCTTCTAGTCCCTCTCGATCCCCTAAACTGGTTTCTAAAGCAGGGGTTTCACCAGTTGCCGCTATTGTGATCATAACAACTAAATTATGGGTAATGGGGATGGAAAAAGATTCGTTTTCCCCGACAGGTTTACCGTAATTCGGTTCACTAAGATAGCGTTGCGCCGAATCGGTAAATAATTCTGTGACGTAGTTTCCCGCTTCTTCCTCTTTCCACAAAACATCACCCTCATTCGCTACAGAAAACCAGTAGAGGTTCATCTGAAGCAAATTTTGACAAATTTCAACTAAACCTTCTCCTAAGACCTGTAAATCGCCTTCTGCGTCGATCGCTTCTCTACCTTTTTCATTGAGTAAGCCTAACAGTGGAGCAATTTCATCACCCGCTAGATGTATCATAATTCGACAAACCATATAGCGGGTTCTTCCAGACATTCGGTTAAGCCATGATGTCATACTTGATCCTAATTTTTGAAATATTCTGTTTAATTTAAGACTAACCGAGATAACGACGCAAGAAACTTTCTAAAGACTCTAGCTTAAAGTTATAGACGGTTTCTAAACGATTAATTTCGTCTGGAGTACAATAAAATTCATGGGCGAGTAAGGTTCTCAAGGTTCCTAAAGAACGCTGTAATTGGGGATTAAATAAACCCAGTCCTGTTCGTACTCCATCAAAAACAAATAGAGGAGGATTAATGGTAATGGGATCTTGGTTAAACAGACGAGCAAAAATCCGAGGAATGTCTTCTCTATTAAGAATATCAGGCCCACCAACGGCAAAGATCTGATTTTTCGCGCCCTCAGTAGAAACAGAAGCGATCGCAATTCTGGCTAAGTCATCTGTACTAACGATCGATGAACGATGTTGAGGATCTCCAATTAAAAGATAAATGCCCGTATCTTTAAATCGTTCGGCCAAAGGGAGTAAATTATTAGAAAAACCAGACGGTCTGAGAATTGTGTAAGGTAAGCCGCTATTAATCAAATATTTTTCAACTTCTCGTTTGGCTTTAAAAACAGGTGCATCGGGATAATTTCGCTCTACTCCTAAAACGGAGATGTAGACAAAATGCTTAACCCCATTAGCTAGAGCATGATCGATTAATTCAATATTTGCTCGATAATCTAAAGCTTGTGTATCATTACCCGAACCATGTGCGCTAATGATATATTCAACGCCTTGACACGCTTTAGCAATATCTTTATCTTGTTTAAGATCGCCGATAAAAATTTCTGCGCCGCGATCTTCTAACTCATTGTAGCGAGAGAAAAGACGGACAAACGCCCGCACTGGAAGATTAGCCTCTCGTAAGTTGCGAACAATTCTGCGACCCAGTGAGCCAGTAGCCCCAGTAACTAGAAACATAACAATTTATTTCTTTTATATCACTACTACTTTTAATCTTGTCTTTATATTAAGTTTTCTGAAAGTACGGATCATACACCCTTTCTCACCAAAAGTACTTTTAGATGCTTTAACTTAATTCTATTTAACATAATTATTGTTCTAGACTTTTCAGGCTTTATTAAAACAATTGTTAAATAACGTGTCAGAGCCAGTTTGACTAGATGCGATCTGACTTTTATGCTAAACTAGATTACGAGAATCAAGATTAGCGTTCAAGTTCGTTGTCCGTATTAACTCCATAGGTTTCGTAGATTTAGTATTGGTCAGCTTCTTTCCCCGATTTTGTCTCTCTATACATTTTGATTTGTTCAAGGTAAACAGTTATGTCTATTTTTGTAGGCAATCTCTCATACGAGATTACTCAAGAAGATCTTGTTGATGTCTTTACTGAATACGGCAAGGTTCAACGAGTTCATATTCCTACTGACCGGGAAACTGGAAAGAAACGTGGTTTCGCTTTTGTAGAGATGGAAACTAAAGCTCAAGAAGCGGCGGCTATTGCTGCATTAGATGGTGCGGAATGGATGGGACGCGAATTAAAAGTTAATCAAGCTCGTGAAAGAGAAGATAGAGGCTCGTCATTTGGTGGCGGCGGCGGTGGTGGAAACCGCAGACAAAAACGTTTCTAAGCCAACTTTACGCTAGTCTAATTGTGGCTTTTGTCAAGAATAATTGATTTAATAATTTATAAAAATGACTGGTTTAGTTTTAAATTAATCCAGTCTTTTTTATGTTTAGGCTCTAACTTTTTGGGAATAAAAAGAAGCCGATTCATCGTCTTTAGTGCAATCAGTCGTAAATTGAATTAAATGATGGCTCACTAAAGCAATATGAATTAAGGTTTGTATATCTCCTTTTTTTAGTGCTGGCCAAGCCATCTTCCAAAAGGTTTTACGATAATGACTAAATAGACCCACTCTAATGATTAGATTGGCTAGAATTGTTAAACCTTTAATAATATTTGAAGTAGAAGTTCGCGCTGGACTATTAGGAACTTTAATCCGATTAGAAAATGTATGTACCGAATTATAAGCAAAGCGTTCGTATAAAAATTCAGGACTGTAGGCAGTAGTAATACATTTTTTCCACATGGCGACTACTTCTTCATATGGCATTAAAAAATCAATATTCGATTCTCGACCTTCATCATCACTAACGATTCGTCCCTCTTTTTCTAAGCGTTCCCATAAAGCTGTTTTTGGCAGTGCATAGAGTAAATTAATCGTTAACATGGGGATTTGAGACACTCGAATAAATTCCATAATATGCTCAACGGTTTTCGGTGTGTCTGTATCAAAGCCTAAAATAATTCCAGAAACGACTTCTAAACCATAACTATTTAAAATTTTTACGGCTTCTAAAATTGGCATACTTAAATTATGCTGTTTAGAAATGGCTTGTAGGGCTTCGGGTTCTGGTGTTTCGATTCCACAAAAAACCGTCCCAAAATACGCTTCTCTCATCATCTCTAATAATTTCGGACTTTGAGCTAAATTTAAGGTCGCTTCACAAGCAAATTGTACAGGATAGCCATTTTTTTTCTGCCATTCAATCAAATAGGGCAGTAATTCACTAATCGCTTTACGATTTCCGACAAAATTATCATCGACAAAATAAATCGCCCCTGGATTTCCTGATGCTAAGATTGCATCTAATTCTGCAATAATTTGCTGTGGGTTTTTCAGTCGTGGATTTCGTCCATATAAAGTCGGAATATCGCAAAATTCACAGTTATAGGGGCAACCACTCGAAAACTGAATACTACCGATAAAATATTGACTTAAATTAACTAAATGATAAGCGGGTATGGGAAACTCATTAAGCGGTAATCTTTCTTTTGTTTGAAACTGAATTTGTTTTGTGGGTCGTTCTTTATGTTCGTCTAAATATTGAATCAAATCATCGGTTGCATCGCCTAATTCGCCGATATGCAGCAGATCAAAATCAGGATAATATTCAGGACACGCTGAAACCGAAGGGCCGCCAACAACCGTTATTTTACCCGCTTGATGGGCTAATTGATTAATCCGATTAATTTGGGGTCGTTGGATGTGCATACCACTTACTATTACAACATCTGCCCAAAGGTAGTCTTTTAGTGAGGTTGGGGTAATATTTTCATCAATCAAACGGATGTCCCATTCTTTCGGTAAATAGGCCGCAACGACTAAAATTCCTTGAGGTGGCATAAATGCTTTAACTCGACCCATCAAGGGGTAAGCATGATGAAACGTGCCAAAAGAGCGACTATATTTAGGAAAGACACAGAGAATACGGAGATGATTGCGGGGAATGTAGCGTGTTTTGTTGGGGGTTGTCTCTGCTAGATTAGCTGTGATCATGATCGGTTTTGGCTACTGAAGTGGTTTCTTTCTTAGATTAAAAGATTTTAGATAATTCTTTTAGTTTCCTAATTTTCTATACATTTTGGCAAATATATTGTCTAGTGCGTAACAGTCACCTCAAAGGTATAGGTATCGCCATGATTAAGATATCTAACTTTATTTTCTAGTCCAGCTTCACGAACAGCATCTTTGAAATCTTCTAAAGGTGATCTGAAAACTTCATAATCGTTATAGTGTATCGGAATTGCCACGTCTGGATTAATGATTTGCAGTGCTTCTATTCCCTGTTTATGATCCATTGTGACCAAAATTCCAAAAATTCTGGTTCCACCTAAATGAAATAATCCAACATCAATATGAGGATAGCGTTTCGGAATTTCTTTTAATTGTTCAATGATTAACGTATCTCCAGTGATGTATAGACAAAAGCGCGTTTGTCCTTTTTCTTGAAATTCTAGTAGACTTCCCATGACTTCAGGCAGTGCAGTCGCTATGATAATTGGGCCGTGTCGTCCAGGCATTGACGTAATCTTTAAATTATTTTCTCCTTTATGAATACTGATGCTTTCCCAGGTGTCTAACCCATAAAGAGATGTAAAACCTTGTTTATGAAGTGCTTTAGTAGCATGGTGTGTTGTAACAATTGGTAAAGTTTTATTGAGTTTTTCAGAGGCAATCTGATCAAAATGATCCCCGTGCATATGGGAAAGAACGACTAAATCTAAGGGTGGTAAATCTTCTATTTCAATAGCGGGATTTGTCAGACGACGAGAAGTCATACCATGTCCGAGATGAGCATGATCCCCTTGATGCAAAAAATTGGGGTCAGTTAAAATGGTAAAACCTGCATAGCGTAAGATAATTGTGGCAGTGCCGACGAAAAAAATCGAGCCATTTCTAAATTCAGCAGGGTTATCACTCGCAGATAAGATTAATTCTTTCATGACTAGACAGCAATAGATATAGACAGCAATATCGTTATTGTTGCAATCACTGGTTTGATTGACATCTAACTTTGAGGATAGGTTGAATAAATTACAACATTTGTTCTTGAATGGCTTTAGCTAATTTCAGATGTAAATGATGACTAGCTTTATAGGCGATATAATGCGCTTGGGGAATGGTTTTGAGTAAACTTAAATCCCCAATTAGATCGAGTAATTTGTGTCTAACGGGTTCATTCTCGAATCTTAAAGGAGGATTGAGCCAACCTTTGTCATCACAGACTAAAGCGTTTTCTAAACTACCCCCTTTAATTAAACCCGCTTGTTGTAGATGTTCGATCTGATCTGCAAAACCAAATGTTCTAGCTGGTGCGATCGCATCAGCAAAATTTTCTAAACTTGGATTCCAGCTATACCATTGTTTCCCAATTGCCGAATAGGTAAAATCAATACCATAGGTAAAACGAAGTTCAGGAGATGGAATCGCCGCGACAAATAGATCTTGCTCATAAATCCAAATCGGAGAGAAAATTGGAACAGCATTTTTAAAGTCTGACACCATTCCCGCTTGCTGTAATGCTTCTGTCCAAAGTTTAGCACTGCCATCGAGTAGCGGAACTTCACCCCCATTAATTTCGATGCGAGCATCTGTAACTCCACATCCTGTTAAAGCCGCAAGGAGATGTTCAACGGTTCTTACTTTAGCTTCTCCTGCGATTAATTCAGTAGAAAGTGTCGTTTGTCCAACTGATGAGACTTGCGCTTTGATGATGGGTTGAGAGGGTAAATCGACCCGTACAAAATAGCGACCCTCTCCAACCTTAGCAGGATGGATGGTAACTTGGGTCATTTCTCCTGAATGTAAGCCCACACCCGAAAGAGTAACCGATTGAGCAAGAGTATTGTTGATCATTAGAAACGTTCTCCAATTGCAAAGTGTATTCGAGAATCCCCTTGATCATTAAAACCGTAATCAACCCGAATTGAACCCACAGGAGATTGTACCCTAACTCCTAAACCATAACCGAAACCACTTCCAGGAAGACCACGAATTCCATTAGGATTACCGCGAACACTGTTACCTGTTCCTAGATTCGTCGCTGCATCAAAAAATAAGGCCCCACCCACGATCGAAATAATGGGGAAACGATACTCAGCCGTAAATTGAGCATATGAACTACCGCTTCCTAATTCTCCTTCTGCATAACCTCTGACGGAGTTACTGCCACCAATAACAAACGCTTCATAAGGCGGAAAACCACCAATTACGGTACCCCCTTGTACGTTAAAAGCTAGAGTTTGTGGCTTTCCTTGCATAAAATCAAAGGTTAGTATTCTTACGGGAATATAGTAGCTATAACTAGCGCGAATCCGATTGTAAAAAATTGAACTAACTCCAATACTCTGTTCAGCACCAAGACGCAATAAAGAACCACTCGTCGGCTGTGTGGGATTATCGCGAAAATCGCGGGTTGCACCAAACGTCAGTAAAACGATGTCATCGATCCCACTATCATTGTACGCCAGCTTAATGTTGTCATCTTGTTCACGAGCGCGAGGGGCAATCTCTCCATCGGCGTTTTTCACCTCAACGTGTTGATACAACAGACCCGCCGAAAGTGTCCAATCTGGCTTAGTATAGACGTTTTTAGCCAAAGGACGAACGAAGGTAATCCCCCCCCCTGTCCGAACAATTCTGGGGCTATCGTTGCCATTTTCGGTACGAATGCTGCTATCTTCACCGTCATATACTAGAGAGATCGAACGACGACGGAAAGCGTTAACGGTGTAGGAGGTGCGATAGGGGTCAGTTGCGATCCAAGGATCGGTAAAACTAACATCAAATAATACTTCTCGTTGACCAATCTGCAATTCTGCTCCGAGGGTTTGGTTATTGCCACCGAGGTTTTGCTGTTGATAACTTAAACTACCGAATAAACCACTATTGGAGCTATAACCTGCCCCTGCTGCGATCGATCCTGTACGCCCTTCAACTGTATCCACATTAACAATAACTTGCCCTGGTTCTGTTCCTGGATCAAACGACAAGCGGACATCTTCAAAAATACCGAGTCCGAACACACGCTGTAAATCTCTCTGAGCCGTATTTCGATTAAAAACGTCCCCTGGTTTTAACTCTATTTCACGGGTAACAATAAAATCTCTGGTGCGACCATCAACAGGTTCTTCTTCTTTGGTAAAAAATCTCACCCGAATATCTTCGATGTATCCCTCTGCAATTTCTAAAGTGAGGGTACCGTCTTCAGCAATTTGGGGCGCACCAACCACTTGAGCGAGATCATAGCCATTTTGACTGTACCATTCATTAATCCGTCTCACGCCTTCTTGCACGTCTCTCAGATTAAGAATTTGGCCGTATTGCTCTTGGAAAATTTCTGTAACAACGGTATCGGGTAAAACTTGCTGTCCTTGAATATCAGGTTTTGTATCAATTATTACTCTTTCTAAAATGGGATTAGCTTGAACGACAAAAGCAACCCGAACACCTAGGGGGGTGTCTTCTGGTGAGACATCAACTTTGGCAAAAAATCCCGTTGCATAAATAGCATTGACATCTTCTTGAAGTTGCGCTCGCGTTGCACTTCGTCCAGGTCGCGTCCGAATCGTATTGTAAATGAGATCCTCTAATTCTGGATTAGCACCAGTAACGACAACTTCTGAGATTAAAACCCTTGGTTCTTCTTCGGGTGGTGTTTCTGTCGTATCAGGTGTCTGAGGGGTTGTTGGTTCGCTTGTTGGTGGGGTTGTTGTATCAGGTGTCTGAGGGGTTGTTGGTTCGCTTGTTGGTGGGGTTGTTGTATCAGGTGTCTGAGGGGTTGTTGGTTCGCTTGTCGGTTGTTCGGTTGGGGTTGGCTCGAAGGGAGTAAGCTGTAATGAGGGATCTGAGGGGATCTCAACGGGTGAGGATGGGTCAGTGGCAGGCTGAGGCGTTTGAGCTAAATTTGCTTCTTTTTGGACTTCTTGGACTAAAGGAATCTTTTCTATTTCTGAGTCTGGTTCGCTTTGTATTTCTCCATTTAACTCTAGCTCAAGGGTAGAAATAGGGGTTATTTCTGGAATCGTGGTTTCTGCTTTGACTGATGGAGCAATATTCCACGCTGTTATGGTTACTAGAGTACAAACTAATAAAGAAAACGGTTGATTGTTTTTTAGCACTTCCACACCCAAAATTGATCACTGAATGACTAAAGTCAACAGGCTGTCAAATCAATAGTTAGTGACTTGACCACTTGTTGATTGTTCCATGTTTGATAAGAGTAAGATTATTATTGCAATTTGGCAATCTGCGTTAAGACGCGCTGTTGTACATTTTGATAAGCGTCTTCAATTTTACCTAAATCTCGTCTAAAACGATCTTTATCTAAAATCCTAGCTTGAGGATCGGTTTCGTTATTATCCCACAGACGGCACGTATCAGGGCTAATTTCATCCGCAAGACGGATTTTTTGTTCATTGTCTAGACCAAATTCTAGTTTAAAATCCACTAAAGTAATGTCACACTTTTTAAAAAAATCAATGAGATGTTGATTGATTAAAAGGGCGAGTTGTTGGAGTTGTTGGAGTTGTGCGGGTGTTGCTACTTCTAGGATGAGAATACGATCGCGGGTCAGAAGTGGGTCACCTAATGCGTCATCTTTGAGATAAAATTCAACGAGAGGAAAGGGTAATCTGGTTCCTTCAGTAAGTCCTGTTTGTTTACACAGACTCCCTGCGGCAATATTGCGTACTACAACTTCTAGCGGTAGGATCTTGACAGCGCGGACGAGCATTTGATTAGGAGATGGCTGCTCGATATAATGAGTGGGAATGCCTAATGTTTCTAGCCATTGAAAGAGTGAGGAGGCGATCGTACAATTAATCTCTCCTTTTCCTTGGATTTGTCCTCTTTTTTGAGCGTTAAATGCAGTTGCATCATCTTTGTAATGCGTTAAATAAATCTCTGGATCATCCGTTGGATAGATAATTTTAGCTTTTCCTTCGTAAAGTTTTTCCCTTATCATAGTGGCTGTAGCATCTTGTTTGATTGATGATAGTTTCAGCTTATCTTAGTTTGGAAACGTTTGTAGCGTTGAGTTTGTACCAGATTATAAATTGTCATTATCATTTTATTTTCAAGGAATTATTAACTTTTTTTGGCTATTTAAACTTTTAATTTCTTGATATTTATAGGACAATAAAAGGTAATGCTGATTGTTAAAAGCGAGGAAAGAGTAAGCAAATATCTTATATATTGAGGTTTTTTTATGCCCACGAATGATGACAAAGATAAATTTCTATATCCTCGCAGTTCCTATCATGGGGAATTTAAGCCAGAAAATTTGGTTTTTAATGCTAATTTACAAGAGTTTGCCCAAAAAGTTAGTTTTTTGTGCAATTTAGAAACGGCTGGCAAGATTAAACCGGGTGAGGCTTATCGACAAATTAAAGATTTATGGAAGCAGCTTAAAAATAGTAAAAAAACATTAGGAATTGATGATGATTCACTTGATTCTAATACAGATGGCTCTAGCGATAATGAATAAAAAATACTATTTTTAAGATTTAAGCAAGCTAAAATCAGCAACTTTTTTTATTAAATTCTCGTCGGCTCTTTATTGATGACTGGTCACTGATTACTGAATATGTCTCGTCTAAAAGCCTTACAATCATACATTGCGGTACGCTTGTTGTTAGCTCCTCTGATGTTGTGGACAATTGTTACCGTTGTTTTTCTCCTCCTGAGAGCAACTCCAGGGGATGCGAGTGACGCAATTTTAGGTAATCGTGCGCCAGAAAGTGCGAAAGCTGCATTAAGAGAACAATTAGGACTCAATCAACCGCTATGGTTACAGTATGTCAATTATTTAGGTCAATTACTGCGCTTTGATTTAGGTGCATCTATTACCCGTAAAGGGGTGACGGTTTGGCAAATTATCCTACAACATTTTCCTGCGACGGTCGAGTTAACTTTTTTTGGGATGCTGATTGCTGTTATCGTGGGAGTCAGTTTAGGGGTTTATTCGGCCTCGCGCCCTGGGACGGTGTTTGATGCAGGGGGTCGTTTATTTGGTCTAATTACCTATTCTTTGCCGATATTTTGGGTCGGTATGATCCTACAGTTGATTTTTGCTGTACAATTGCGCTGGTTTCCCCTCGGTACTCGTTTTCCTCTGAATGAGTCGCCACCGACTTTTTTAACGGGTTTGTATACAATAGATAGTCTTTTAACGGGACAGTTTGGGCATTTTTTGACCACTTTATATTATCTTGCTCTACCGAGTTTAACCCTCGGCATTCTCTTGAGTGGGATTTTTGAACGAATGGTTAGAATTAATCTCAAACAATCTCTAAAAGCTGATTATGTCGAGGCAGCCCGTGCTAGAGGTATTCCAGAACAACGAATTTTGATAGCCCACGCCCTCAAAAATGCTCTGATACCTGTGATTACGGTTTTGGGTTTAACGTTTGCCTCTTTATTGGGAGGTGCAGTATTAACAGAAGTAACTTTTTCTTGGCCTGGTTTGGGAAATCGTCTGTATGAGGCAATTTCTCAGCGAGATTATCCAACGGTACAAGGGTTAATGGCTTTTTTTGCGATGATTGTCGTTTTAAGTAGTTTACTGATTGATATCATTAATGCCTACATCGATCCCAGAATTCGTTATTAGTTTCATCGACTGGCGGGGATTTTGCTTGAATGATGATTGTTGTTAACGACTGGATTAATGACAGTAGGGGTTACAGTAGGTGTAGAAATCTCTTGCAAGGCCTCTAGATTAAAACGATAGCCGACATTACGGACGGTTTGAATTAAACTTGGCTGTCTGGGGTCTGTTTCAACTTTTTTACGGAGAGATAGTACGTGTGTATCAATTGTGCGCGGATTATCGATCGCATCAGGCCAAGCACGACGCAAGAGTTCAGAACGAGTCAAGGCATTTCCTTCGGCTTGCGCTAATACATAAAGTAGGCTAAATTCTTGGGGTGTAAGTTCGATATATTCGCCTTTAAATTGCACTCGTCGTTGTGCTAAATCGATTTTAAGTTCTCCATAGTCGAGAAAAAGAGGAACTGACGACATTCTCAGTCTCCTAATTAATGCTTCGACTCTAGCCATAAATTCTTGCATTCCAAACGGTTTTCTGAGATAGTCATCGGCACCCGATTTTAAGCCGTCTACTACGTCTTTCTCTCCGTTGCGGGCTGATAAAATTAGAATTAAAGATTGTCTTTGTTCGGCTAGAGTGCGACAAAGTTCTATCCCATCGCCATCGGGTAAATCAGAATCGATAATTACTAGGGTGGGTTGACGATTAATTAAAGCGTGTCGAGCTTGCTGTAAGTTAGCACATTGCTGCACGATATAGCCAGCTTGTTGTAGATGCCATGCTAAAAGCGATCGCAAGTGAGGATTCCCTTCAATAATTGAAATATGTACTAATCCCACCTTTGTTTTTTCCTCTAAGAGCGATACACAATGACAGGCTATCAAAGGCATTGTCAAGGTGTTGTAACATTCGCTACTGAGATTTCAAGTTGTCTTAAAAAAAAGCTTTTAATTTATGCTATTTTTTCATGAATTACACTACCGCCCTCTTTTTGCCAAAAGAGATGGGTAAAATAAGAATAAGACCGTTCAGTGTTTACACATACAATTGCGTTAATTCCGTGTAATTACGCCTTGAAACGTTCCATTCCATTTGCTTACTCATCCATTCTGTAAATCGTTAGTTACTCTCCATGCTCCAAGATACTCTTACTATCCGTTATTATCAAAGACTCACCGATGATCTGGTGGATTTGTGGGAACGCGGTTACCGTTTCGATTATATGCGACTTTATGTCGATGGTTATATATCTTGTTTGCGTGATAATAACCTAGTCGAACCCTATTTAATCCATCGTCTAGAAGAGGAAGTTTTTCGATTTCTGCGAGATCCTTCCAATTTTGAGTTAGCGATACCTCAAACTCAAGTAGAACGCGATTACTACTAATTCTTATTATGCTGTCTTTTATTCTGGGTAGGTCAATTATCACCTACCCTTCAATGACTGATTGGTTATGAGGCTAGGGCGACTTCTACGATTTGCTCGAGTTCACCATTTTGATACAGTTCGATTAAAATGTCTGAACCCCCAAGAAATTCGCCATTAATATACACTTGAGGAATCGTTGGCCAGTTAGAATATTCTTTAATGCCTTGACGGATCTCGTGGTCTTGTAAAACATCTACGGTTTCGTAGGGTACGCCCAATGTGTTCAAAATTTGCACAACATTATTAGAAAAACCACATTGAGGCATTAATTTAGAGCCTTTCATGAAAACCAAAACTTTATTGTCGTTCACTAATTGCTCAATTTTTTGCTGAATTTCAGGATTCATAGAATTTTTTACACGAATTAACGGCTAAATCAGATATATATTTACAGAGCTTAAGATTTTTTCATTATACCACAAATTAACTTTAATTTATCAATTGTTGTGGAATGTTTTTGAAGTTTAAAAAGAGTTAAATAAACGAGACTAAAGTTAATATCAACAATTGAACAAAAACAAAAGCTTTTGTGACATATCATACAAAAAAAAGACAAACTAAACGGATGAAGAACACAAATAAAACAATGATAAAATTTATCGATGATTCTTCTTTTAGTTTGTACCATAGATAGAAGGTGATCGAAACTCGATTGACCATTACTCCTAAATTAAGCTTATGAATCAGCCTTATTCCTCGTCTAAAGATTTTACGAGTGACAATTTAGAAAAAGAGGTAACTGCACGATTTCGCTCGTTAGTCAAGTTTTTGCCGAAAAACTGTCGCATTTTTCGAGAAACCTGGAATAGTTCTACTGTACTGTGTCTGGATTTTGATGATTGTCCGAGTTATCTATCCATTTCTAAAGTCAAAGCACCTCTCTTATCAGAAGTGTCACAACAATTAGGTCTCAGTCAAGCAATTAGTTTTAAAATGGGTAATCGTTCGATGGGATGGGTAACCCTTCCTGTTAAAGAAAGTCAGTAGGTAATTAAGCGATTAAGGATTTGACAAGGACGAAAAGAAAGACGATGCTGTGATGATATGCCATATTGTGCGATCGCGTCTAGATGTTTTTGGGTTCCGTATCCCTTATTCGCTGCTAAATCATATTCTTGGTAATTTTTAGACCACCGTAGAATGAGATCATCACGCCATACTTTAGCGATGATACTCGCAGCAGCAATCACAGGCGATCGTTGATCTCCTTTGATGATATTATGTTGAGGAATAGATAAATTGGGAATTTTCTGTCTACCATCAACTAAACAAATCATTGGTTGATGTTTAAGCTTGTTGATAGAACGCTGCATTGCTAATAAAGATGCTTGTAAGATATTAATATCATCAATTTCTTTAACTTTAGCGTAACCAATTTTATTTTCTAACACCGTTTCTCGAATTGTTTTGTATAATTCAGCTCTTTTTTTAATTGAAAGTAGCTTACTATCTTTAACTTCCATCTCGATGAGTTTAGGTATATCTGAAACTCTTAAAACCACGACAGCAGCAACTACAGGGCCAAATAAACAACCTCTTCCTACCTCATCAACTCCTGCAATTAATGTATCTTGTTCTGTGATTTCTGGTAATAGTATAGATAAATCAATGAATTCAAGTTTAGTTACAGTTTTCATTTTTTTAGGAGATTAGTTGACTGAGTTTTTGTGGTCTTTTGCTGGAGTTTTTGGGTAATATTTTTAATATTATTTTAGGGTGGTTTCTTTTAAACTTTTCTTTTAGAATACCAAGATCTCTCTTATCATTTGGAGGATGATTATAGATAATACAACAAACAATTTTACTAAGCGAAGTATCTTTATATTTTTTTTGAACAATTGATTTAATACTTAGATTGTTTAAAGTTGCTTCTAATTGTTCAACCGCGTCTGAAATACGGCTGCCTTTTAATTCTATATAAATTTCTGTATCAATCGCTGTATTTGTCTTATTTGTTAAAAGTAAGAGCAACCAATCACATCTTTTATTTAGATTTGCTTTAGTCACTAAACAACCATCAATTTGAATTTTAATAATTTTCTGATTAGTGTCATTATCTACATATAACTTGGTTTCTTTTTCTTGCAATACAATTATTTGTCCTCCTATCGTAGAACAATTATCTAAATTACTCATTAAAATATTTTAAATCTAATAACTTATCAAATTGATTTCCAGTAAAGTTAGAGATTTCGTCAATAACATTAGTGTCTATGACTTGAAATTCTTCATTAATTATACTTTCGATTTCTCCATTTTGTAAACTGTAAACTCTGACATCATTAATGTCAAGCATTTGATTTTCTGGAACAATTTGAAATAACTCTTGTAACTGATCTTCTCGTTTATCTGCAATAATTTTTTTGTAAGTATTTCCAGCTTGAATCAGTGTATTGAATGCAGTTAATATATAAGGACTATGAGTAGTAATAAAAAAACTATGTCTTTTACCTGTAATATTAAAAATCAAACTCATCAAGTTTACTATGTCATTTTGTGTTTCTGGAAATAAATGTGCTTCTGGTTCTTCAATAAAAAAGTAACAATCATCATTGGATAAACCAAAAACAGACAAAAGTACAATAATAGGTAAAGCTTCTTGTTGTCCAGATGAAGCATCAACCAACCTTATTTTTCTTCCATCATCAGAAGTAATAAAATCTATTTCTTGCTCATCATAAATATATTTACCTTTTAATATTCTTTTAGATAATACATCTATAATTGGACTATAGTTATTTTTCTGAACGCGGTTTTGATATTCATATTTTGTATCACTTCTATTATATATATCTCCAAATGCTTTAATAAAATAGTCAAATTGGAAAGTTTCGACTAAACTAAAAATATTTTCTTTTAGAAAAGAAAAAAATGAGCGACCTGATGGTATAAATAAAAATCTATAAATTAAAGGCTCTTTTATTTTTATTTGAATAATCTTATCTATCTTTTTTAAAAAATCTTCATATTGATTTTTTTTATTAATAATTTCTTTTAAATCTATAGATATCTGTTTTAAATCTTCAATATCAGATATATTTTCTGAAACTGCTTCCATTGAAGCTAATCTATTTTGAAGTGCTTTTAGAGCTAAATCTAAATTTCTTACCTCTAGATATTGATTATTATATTCTTCTTTTGAAGATGTCCTTTTTTTAAGTGAGATATCAATATTTCCATCAATAACAAATTGATTACCTTTAAATTCTTTTTTATATTTTAATATTAAACTACAATTATAAATATGATAGGTTATTTCAAAATCTTGCTCTATCCAATAAATCTGAGGAAAAATATTTTTAAATTTATTTAATAAAAATGTATCAAAATTATTTCTATCATGAATAAGAAATTTAAAATACTCAACAATTGAATTTTTAAAAAAATAAACCAACTTAGCCACAACGCTTTTACCTTGTGCTTGTGGCCCGATAAGGATATTAATTTTACCTAAATCTAACTCAATATGTTTAATATTCAAGAAATTAGTTACTATTAACTTTTCCATAAAACCTCTGTAGGGGTTTGGTCACCAAACCCAAATTATTAAGCTTTCAGTTCTTCCACGACATCAAAAATCAATTCAGATGGCACCTCATCGGTAATAATAACGTGACCAATTTGAGTCGGTAAAATAAAGCGAACTTTCCCTGATTTTACTTTTTTATCAATCTTTAGTGCGTCTACAATTTCCGATGAATTAACACTTGCTGGAATAGTTGTTGGTAAACCTGCTTTTTGAATCAGTTTATTTTGTCTACTTTCTGCTTCAGATGACCAAAGATTTAATTTAGTTGCTATTTTTCCCGCAGCAACCATCCCAATAGCCACCGCTTCGCCATGATTAATTACACTATAACCTGTTAAACTTTCAATGGCATGACCGATCGTATGTCCATAGTTTAAGATCGCTCTTAAATTCGATTCTTTTTCATCTTTACTCACAACATCCGCTTTTGCTTGACAGGAACGAGTGATAATTGTTTGTAGTAAATCTTCACTAAGATCAGAAAAATCGGCTAATTTTTCTGCTGCTTCTAACTGTGAAAAAAGATCCGCATCCCAAATAATGCCATATTTAATGACTTCTGCCATCCCTGCGCGAAATTCTCTGACAGGAAGGGTTTTTAAGACCAAAGGATCGATTAATACTAAACGAGGTTGATAGAATGCACCAATTAAATTTTTACCTTGTGGATGGTTAACCCCAGTTTTTCCACCAATAGACGCATCTACCATCGCGAGTAAAGTGGTGGGAACTTGTACGAAGTTTACCCCTCTTAACCAGGTTGCTGCGGCAAAACCTGTCATATCTCCAATAACACCCCCACCTAATGCGATAAATGTGGACGATCGTTCTAAGCGTTGAGTAACAGCAGTATCATAGATTTTGGCAATAGAATCGAGGTTTTTGTATGTTTCTCCTGCGGGTATAAAATGAGTCGTTACTTCAAACCCTGCATTAGTCAGAGAAGCTAATGCTGTTTCTCCGTAAATCTTAAAAATTTCGGGACTGGAGACAAGAAGAACTTTTTTTCCAAGATCGAGTGAGCTAATATGTGTGCCGAGTTGGGCTAGACTATTGGAGATAATCGCAATGTTATAGGGATTTTGGGGAAGCTTAACAGGAATAATTGAAGACATAGCCGACATTGATGAAGTGGTGTTCTCTAACAGTACAATAACAAAGAATGAATTACATTATTTCAGGAGTCGTTGCTAAAAAATGTCTATCTTTGCTATTGTCTCTTTTATCGCTTACATTCTAGTATTCACCGTAATTGCAGCAGGTGTATATCTCGGTTTCCGCGCTGCTAAACTAATCTAGTTGGTGCTTATAAAAATTCTATATTTAACTAGGAGTCGTCAGAAAAATGATCTTTCTGGCGATTTCTACATTAATCACAGAAGTTTCAAGTAAAATTGATCTAGTCTTACTGCATTTCAATTTTTTTTGATGAACGCTACAACCTCTTATGTATCTACTGGATTTCATGCCCTTTCTGATCCACTTCGTTTACGGGTATTAGATTTACTACGTGTGCATGAATTATGTGTGTGCGAACTGTGCGAAAAACTGGAAATCAATCAATCTAAACTATCTTTTCACCTAAAAACACTGAAAGAAGCAAATTTAGTTCGCAGCCGACAACAGGGACGCTGGATTTATTACAGCCTTAATCTATCAGGGTTTTTAGTTCTAGAAGAATATCTATCTGAGTATCGGAGGCACACTCAACTAATTCCTGCGCGACAATGTGATTAGCTCCCTCTTGACAAATCAATTTTTTTTGAAATGATAGTAAAGGGTTAATTTATTTCATTGACTGCGTGATGCGTCTAGCTAAAACCGTTCTCAAAAAGTCCCTTAAAATACAGCCTGAAGTTCTCGCCGAAGGAATTGGTACATTTATTCTAGTTTTTGCGGGTACTGGTGCAGTGATGGTGAATAGTATCAGTAATGGTGCATTAACTCATTTAGGGATTAGTTTTGTTTTTGGTGCGGTTGTAGCAGCTTTAATCTATACTCTAGGTCACATCAGTCAAGCACATTTTAATCCTGCGGTGACGCTGGCTTTTTGGGCGAGTGGCTTTTTTCCAAAAAAATCGGTTTTATCCTACATTATTGCTCAATGTGCGGGGGCGGTTGTTGCGTCTGGAATGTTGTTACTCAGCTTGGGAAACGTCGCTAATTTGGGTGCAACGCTGCCGTTAGGAGGAAATTGGCTACAATCCTTGGTTTTAGAGACGATTCTAACCTTTATCTTAATGTTTGTCATTTTAGGCTCAGGTTTAGATCGCCGTTCACCAGTAGGTTTTGCGGGTATAGCAATCGGGTTAACTGTAGCATTAGAAGCGGCATTTATGGGGCCGATTACAGGTGCGAGTATGAACCCTGCGCGATCGTTTGGCCCTGCTTTGGTAGGAATAATCTGGCAACATCACTGGTTATATTGGGTTGCCCCCATTTTTGGGGCGCAACTAGCAGTTATTGTCTATCGACATTTATCGAATGGATTTCGGGATTTTTAGTCATGAAAAGTATTATGTATGTGTGTAAGAAAAATTCTCGCCGTTCCCAAATGGCTGAAGGATTTACGAAAGTTTTAGGCAAAGATAAAGTTAAGGTAACAAGTTCGGGGTTAGCGTCTTCTGAAGTTGATCCGATTACAATTCAAGTCATGTCGGAAATTGGCATCGATATTCGTGATCAAAAGTCTAAAGCTTTGAGTGATTTTAATCCAGATGATTATGATGCGGTCATTTCCTTATGTGGTTGTGGCGTGAATTTACCGCAAGAATGGCTATTACGAGACGTTTTTGAAGATTGGCAACTTGATGATCCTGAAGGGGAATCAATTGATACTTTTCGGCGCGTTCGAGATCAAGTTAAAGAAAGAGTTATCAAATTAATCGATCAGTTATCTGTCTCCAAAGTGTAGGGGTTTAGTTTCTCTGTAGGGGCTTGGAAACCAAGCCCAAATTGCGAGAATTTTAAGAGCTAAAAGAAGGGTTTGGCAACCAAACTGCCGACCGACCCGCCGTCCGACGGCGAGTCGCAAGCGGCAGTGCATTCCGCACCCCTACAATTATCAATTTATTATTGACAAAAACAATTAAATATGCTATTGAAACAATGTTCTAATCTGTTCAATGCGTTGACGATTTACCCCTAAGTCGGATTCGCCCAAACGAGAAGCAGAACGAACATCAATCACCTTTTTGGTGGGATTGACTAAAAATTCGACATCATCAACATAACCCATCCAACGACTGGCAAACTCAGCATAGAGATAGTTACTTTCTTCAGCAATAATTTTAGTCCGTTCTTGGGAGTTGATCATACTTGCTAAAGCAGCGATCGCGGTTTGGGGTTCGCCTTGATAAGCGATCGGTTCGATATAATGTTCTTTGTCCAAACTCTGACTACTGACACAGTTTGGTGTGCTGGGACAGGGTGCGAGTCTACCCGCAACGACACCTAGGTTATCAGGGCGCATTCCCGAAAAAGGAGTAGGGAGAGTCGGAAAAGCGACGCGGATACCCATTGTAATCAAAATAATCAATACTGGGGCAATGAGAAAGAAAACACCACGATTTTTTGAGTTGAATGATGACGGTTTAGCTTGAGACATAATCAAAACTGGTAATTAAAAGCTAATCTTTAAATTACCGCACTAGGGAGAATCAACATAGCATCTCCGAACGAATAAAACCGATATTTTTTTTGAATCGCTTCTGTATACAAGGCTAACAAGCGTTCTCGTCCAATTAAAGCACTAACCAACATCAATAAACTCGATTTAGGTAAATGGAAGTTGGTGATTAACCCATCAATCACTTGCCACCGATAACCAGGATAAATAAACAAGTTCGTTTTCCCGCGAAAAGCCGCTAATTCATCTCCACCCGAAACTTTAATTTCTTTCATTGCCCCTTCTAAAGTGCGTGTGGCGGTGGTTCCGACAGCAATAACTCTTGATCCTTTAGCTTTGGTTTCTCGAATCAAATCAACCGTCTCTTGAGGTAATTCAATCCATTCCTGGTGCATGATGTGTTGAGTAATATCTTCAACTTCAACAGGGCGAAAAGTTCCTACCCCGACATGAAGCGTTACATAAGCCAAATTAACCCCCATTGCTTTGAGTCTCTCTAAAAGTTCCTCTGTAAAATGAAGTCCCGCCGTTGGTGCTGCTACAGAACCAGGTTCATGAGCGTAAACCGTTTGATATTGCGAGGGGAGAGCTTCAGAATGATTAACATAAGGAGGAAAAGGAATTTGACCAAACTGCTCTAAAACTCCTAAAAAAGATTGATCATCAGGAATCTGAAATTGTAATAATCTACCTCCAGTTGCTGTATCTCGATCAATTACTTTAGCTTTAAGAATATTGTGAGGTGCGTTGTGAGCAGCATCAAAAGGATAAAACCAAATTTCCGAATCTAATTTAAAACGTTTACCTGGTTTAACTAAGGCTAACCAACAATTATGATCTTTTTCTTCTAAAAGCAAAATTTCAACGGGTGCGCCAGTCGCTTTTCGTCCATAGAGACGAGCAGGAATCACCTGAGTATTATTTAGAATGAGTAAATCGCCAGGTAATAACCAATTGGTTAAATCATAAAAAAAGCTATGTACATGAGTATTTAAAGAGTCAACAATCAAAAGCCGTGAAAGATCTCTAGGGGTCACAGGGTTTTGAGCGATTAACTCTGATGGGAGGATATAATCATAGCCAGACAATAACTGATCTGAAGTCATGTTGTTATTGTATTAACAAAAGAACATTGATTTTTGGGTGATCTTACCCAGGAGAACATCACTAAATCGCGGGTTTTTCCCCTAGAAGTAACAATACAGTTTTTGTCACAATAATCCTATAGCAATTCTTGGGATCATTTGCGCCTTACGCTACTATGGATTATTTATATTTTTTAGCTACTGCAAGTTTAACGCTACGAGTCACTCAATATCTTCATGGTATGACTCATCTACCGCCCGCTTGCATGACAGTGATTCATCAGATCAACGGTTGGATCGTTAAAGTAAAATTTAGCCAGTCGCTCACCCCCGAACAGCATGGCGACTTTCAAGCTTTTATGTTGGAGTTAGGCATTCCTTACCCGCCAGAAATTCGCTTACAGATGGTGTTTTGGAGTTTGGAAACAGGACAGTCTGCTATTGAGGTCATGCGTCGTTATCAAGTTGCGATCGTTTCTCATGGGATGCCCGATGCCAATGATATCGAAGCCTTTCGCCAACAGTTCACCAGAGGGTTAGGCTACTGTCCAGAAACCTTGGCTTAAACACGCGCTGATAGCATCATCCCCAGTGTTACTAAACCTGCGAGTAACATTAAACCAGAAGGCATAAACTTTCGTGTTTTGAAAAGTCGTAGGCTAAAAACGACGATTAGAGCGATCGTGATGATTAAAGATAAATTAAATCCCCAAGTAACCCCCTGGAATTGTAAAAAGGCTCCCACTAACAAAATGAGTCCGCTAATCGTGCCAGAAATTAAAGATGCTTTACTTCCGACGCTTCGATAAGCGGCAATTCCACCGATGAGGGCTAGTAAACCGTAGGCTAGGGTTGCAATAATTGGCAGTTCCATTTTGATAATCATTCCTCAATGCAATTTTTCTTTCTCATATAAGAAAAGCGCAGTTCAGGTACCGATGGTCAGTCTTGAAAAAAAATGTTACTTATTGAGCCATTGACATCAACTCCTAGCCGCACCTGATTTAACGCAATGGCCCCGCTAAGATAACCTTTTGCAGCGCGTCGGTCACATCAGAAGGCTTTTCGGTGGCAAGTTGTTGATACCATTGTTGGGTAATGGCTGGATCTTTGCCGTGAATTTGTTCAGCCCGTTTGCGTGCTTTTTGGACGATCGCATTAGCGCGGATCATTCGTTCTGTTTCGTAGCGTTTCAGGGCGCGTTCAACCCCTGCATGAGTATTAACCAAGTGATCGGCAATGACTAAGGCATCTTCTAGGGCTAAACAACCACCTTGACCCATATCTGGACAAGTGGCATGAGCAGAATCACCTAATAGGGCAACACGACCCCGTACATAGCGGTTAAAGGGGCCAGCATCATGAATTTCAATACGGGCCACATCAGAGGGATTAAAACGCTCAATGAGCATTTGTACTGGTTCCGCCCAATCTTTAAAGTGTTCTCTGAGTTCAGTTTTAAAATAATCAGGGTTACAGGGAGTACCTTTAGGCAGTGGTACATCAAAGAAGAAATAAAAGCGATCCCCACCGATGGGCATCATTGAAGCGCGTTGATGATCACCTACATAAATGATCCAGGTATTTGCAGGGGCTAGATTGGTACTTGCTGTTACTAAACCATTCCAATTCACATAACCTGCATACTTCGGTTCTAGATCAGCTTCATTACCTAAAACATATTTGCGAATAGTCGAGCGAATACCATCGGCTGCAATGAGTACATCACCTTTAGCTTGATGTCCGTTTTCAAAAAATACGGTGACACCAGTTTCGTCTTCTTCGACACCTACGCATTTATGATCTAGTTTAATCTCATCACCGTAAGCCTTGACTAGCATATTCTGTAAATCACGACGGGCTACGGGATAGGGACGCTGACGCACTGCATCGATTAAGGGCAATAAACTGATTTGATTAAGCGGTATACCTGTTTTGTGATGATAGGCTATTTGGTTCATCGTACCGCCGATCGCACTGAGTTGATCACCCATTCCCAGATAGGTTAATACTTTTGCACCATTAGACCACAATGAGATCCCTGCACCAATAGGACGTAATTCTTTTACCCGATCATAGATTTCCACTTCACAACCCGCACGTCGCAGGGCAATTCCTGCCGTTAGTCCGCCAATTCCTGCACCTGTAATGATTACTTTCGGTTTTTCCATAATCTTAGTCCTCCTATAATTAGTTGCTTATAGCTTGGCTTTTGCGTTAGTTCGGTTTACGTTCACTGATTTGTTAAGAAATTTATATATTTAAGTTCTATTTCTAAGATTGTATACAATCATATTTTTCTAAAAAAGTGTTTAAATATACCTAAAGAAAGAATTTTTAACTTAATAAAACTTTTTAAATCACAAAATTACTTTACACGTTGCCACACAAATCATTAATTTTTTTACAGCATTAAAGTAGTTTTTTGTCAATATTTTTGACTCAATAAAAAACTAACATATTTTTCATTGATTCATCTACAAACTAAAAATATAATTATCCTCGTTTTACTAATTATTTGCATTGGGGAAAAGCGATCGCAGTAACTCTAGCCAATTTCATTGGGTGAGCGTGGGCGATCAACTTGGCTAGACGGAACTTTATGGTTTGCGACTTATGCGGCATTAAGTATTCATACGTTCATAAATTGCCGATGCAGCAGGTGAAAAACGAGTTAGATAGTTAAAGATCCAGAATTTAATCCAAGAATCGATTAAAACGGGAACCGTCGCAATAAAACCATAGATTATGACTCTGCTTTCAGGAATTCCGAAACGATGGCTTAACCCTTCTAAAATAATTTCCCATCCTTCGGCTGAATGGAAGCCAACAAACATATCTGTAATCAGAATAAATAGAAAAACTTTACTAGGATCATTAAGATTGAGGAAAGCTCTATTTGAGAAACTTCTGACGTGCGCTAAACGTTGACGGCCAAAATAAACAAGAGCAATAAAGGCCAGAAGAGCAGCACAATCTGCTAAAACATTTTTAATTCCCTCAAGCTGTTCTTGTCTAGCTTCTCGCCATAAATCAAGGACTTTTTCTTGGAGGGCTTTTTCTTCGAGTTCTTGTTCTACCTTCGTCCATCCCGTTGTTAATAAAAGACTTTTAAATTGCCCAGGTTGCTGATTAACTAAATCTTCAACCAGTTCGGGTGGGATTTCGCCAAACAAAGCAGAGGCTAGTTCTGCTTCTTCTTTGGGAGTATTGATATAAGTTTTATGACCTTCTTTTTCTTCTTCAACGATCGCTTTAGCAATTAAACGTTTAATTTCTAGCGTCTCTCTAAAGGTACTAAATTCATGGATAAATTCTTCTTGGATTTCTTTACTCAGTTCTACTTTAGTGGGATTTTGATCAAAGTAATTCCCCAATAGTGGATTAAGAAGGAGATTTTTAGTTAGAATTTGCGTGACTATGGGAATAACTAACAATAAAATGATCCAACGAACGGCGGTACGATTCTGCGATCGGATCACGCGCAATTCTTGAACAACTTCTTGTTCATATTTGGGACTAAACTCTTTACCAATTTTCGCCGCACCCCCAAACAAACGGAGTGCATAAGGAGATTGATTGTTTTTAGTTGTTTTTCCTTTAGTTTGTACAATTTTAGGGGTTTTAGCAGGGCGAATAATTCCCGCGTCTTCATCGGCTAAAGAAGGTTCTTCTTGGGGTGGCTCAACATCTTCAGTGCTTAATACTTCTGGGGTAACGGTTGGCACTGGATCAGAGAAAATATTAGAAAAGAATTTACTGAAAGATTGATTGGAGTTTCGGTATTTTCCGACAACGGATTCAATAAACGCTAACTTTTCTAGAATAATCGCCTCATTTGTTTGATCGCTGAGTGTGATTTCAAAACGAGTCTCTTGAGGTTCAATGCGAGTCGGTGTAGTGCTAGATGAACCAGACACTAAAAAGCTAGTCGTTCTAAAACGCAGTAGACTAGAGCGAATCCTCAGAAGTTGACGGTCTAATTGAGTTTGAAAGTAGTCAGATACCGTTTTTCCTTTATCAGGTTGGTTAATAATTGCCCTCCCCTCAAAATGTGTGTCTTCAATTTTCTTAATGGCGAGTGCGCCTTGATATGCGTCTTCTAAAGCTTTTAAAGATGATCGGTTGACCCACCTATTCAGTCCAGACAGATTCCATGAGTTCATTATTATAGACTCGGCGACAAAGAATTATGTTTATCGTTTTTATCTATCAATGTAAACATAGGTTGCCCGTCAGGTAAGTATTTTTTTATTCATTTTTTGGAATGTTGATGATGTTTATATCATTTGGCAAAAGTCATGCAAGAGATAGAAACGTAGAGACGCGCCATGGCGTGTCTTTACACCAGATGATATCTACTGCAATTTTTGAAAAATGGTATTATTTATTTTTCTATCCACCGATAAGAGCCATCATCTATCTTTTTTGGTAGAGTTAGAGGAGGACATGGGTTGGCAACAAGTCGCCAACTGTGAGTCCGTCGGCGACATCGCTCTTTCAGGTCAGTATGAATCGTTATCTAAAGCTTTTATCTATTCGATCGCTTCTCCTCATCGCTTGTTTCCTGTTTTGTTTTTTAAGTTTGACTGATGTTGCTTTGGCGAACAACTTTTTTAATAGTGGCAACTCGATCAAGAAAGCATTTATAGAAAAGATAATCGCTGAAACACCTCAACAGAAAGAAGCTTTTCAAGGTCTTCTTAAGCAACTGACAGTAACCACGACGGCGGATGATGGTACTGGTTCGCTCCGTTGGGCAATTCATCAAGCTAATGAATCACCCGAAGATGACTTGATCGATTTATCTCAAGTCAGTGGCACAATTAAACTTAAAAAAAGTTTGCCGAAGATTGACAGTAATATGACCATTGTTGGCAACGGTGATGATCTGATCAGTGGCGATAATGCACATCAAGTGTTATTTGTCAATAGTGGAGAAGTAACAATTAAAGATTTGACGATCGCGGATGGTCGGGCGATGGGGAATGATGGAGATAATGGAGCAGGTGGCGCGGCGGGTATGGGTGGCGGTTTGTTTATTAATGGCGGAACAGTTACCCTCAGTAGTGTTAGATTTGTCAATAATCATGCCCTTGGTGGGCAAGGAACTGCAAAAATTCCACGACAAGCAACCAAGGTACAGACCCAGATTTTAGCCGATAAAAATAAATTTAATGTGAATCGTGGTGGGATTGTTGGGGTTAATGGAATCAGTTTACCGAATTTAGATGGCATCGATCTTGATAAAGAAGGCATTCGTATTAATGGCGGTCATGAAAAATTTAAAGCAAATCGAGGTGCGATCGCAGGGATGAACGGCATCGGGATCGGTGGGATCGGAAGTATCGCGTTTGGTGGTGGCGGTGGTTTTGGCGGTTTTGGCAATGCAGGAAATGGCGGTAACGGGGGCAATGGCGGAAAAGACGGTGGTAACGGGGGCAATGGCGGCGATGGCGGTAATGGCGGAAATGGCGTTTTTGCCAGTTTTGATGTGTGGGGCGAGCAGGGAATCGGATCGGCGGCCTTTAGTGGTGGTGCGGGTTTTGGTGGTTTAGGCAATGCAGGAAATGGCGGTGAAGGGGGTGTGGCTAAAGCACCGATCGCAGATGGCGGAAATGGCGGTAACGGGGGCAACGGTGGTCATGGGGGTTTTGGCGGTGGTGGCGGAAGTGGGGGTTTTGGCGGCCAAGCAGGAAATATTGATATCAAAGGAGTAAATGGTATTCCAGGTCGCGGCGGTTTTGGTGGTGGTGATGGTCAATTAGGATTTGGTGGTGGTGGCGGCGGTTTTGGTGGTGCGATTTTTGTCCGCGCTGGCAATCTAATTTTAAATAAAACAGCGTTTGAAAATAATACAGCAAGTGGGGGAATTGGAGAAAATTTAGGCCAGGGTAAAGGAGGAGCTATTTTTATTGTGACGGAGGATTTGAAGCAACAAGCAAAAATTGATGAGGCTCCGAAAGTATCATCATTTGGTCGCTTACCCGTTTTTATCAGTAATATGGCAACCCAAGCCGAAAATACACCAACCGATAACCCAGATGTGTTCGGCACCATTCAAGTACGGTAGTTGACTTCGGGTATCATTGAGCAAGTTGATCAAGTTCAACCTTTAAAGTCATAATGTTTTAATCTTGCTTATTTAAGTAAAATTTTATGTCAATCTAGCTAAAATTAGAAAAAAAACTGATATCACTTCGATGAGCGAAAACCTAAGCGACAAATTAATTTAGAGTTTTATACTGGTCAAGACATGGCGAACATTAATCAGGTTGGTCAACGATGGAACCGTTAATCGAATGGAGAAAAGTGAGCAAAGCTTTCGGTTCAAAAGTCATCTTAGATCAGGTCGATTTAAAAGTTTTTCCTGGTGAGGCAGTTGGTGTGATCGGCCCATCAGGTACGGGAAAATCGACGATTTTACGACTCCTTGCTGGTTTAATGACACCCGATACAGGTGAAATCTATGTACATGGTCGAAAACGAGAGCTAACGATTGAACAAGGGCAAGAACCTGAAGGAATTGGTTTAGTGTTTCAACAGTCGGCTTTATTTGACTCCCTAACGGTTGGTGAAAATGTCGGATTTAGCCTAATTCGTCATAGTAAGCTCTCTAAAGAGAAAATACGAGAATTAACGGCTGAAAAATTGGCTTTAGTCGGGATGCCTGACACTCAAGATCTTTATCCAGCAGAAATATCTGGGGGGATGCGTAAACGGGTGAGTTTGGCGCGGGCTATTATTAGTGATCCTGAAGTGGCTAATGAGCGATTAAATATTTTACTTTATGATGAACCGACAGCAGGGCTAGATCCTGTAGGTTCGACTCGCATTGAAACCGTGATCCGAGAACTTCTGACGGTGCAGAAGGCTTGTAGTGCTTATCTCATGGTTACTCATGTCCATACTACGATCAAAAATACAACTGATCGTATTGTCTTTCTCTATCAAGGGAAATTCCAATGGGAAGGTACAACTGATGATGCTTATCGTTCTGAAATTCCTTTACTTAAACAGTTTTTTACTGGGAGTATAGAAGGGCCGATTAAATAACGTGTCAATATTCTAGGTGGTTAATCAATAGGAGTGTCAAAGATGCGAGTTTCGCCCACAATACGACAGAGTGCAGTCGGTTTAATGCTTTTAGTGTCTGGGGCCGCCTTAATTAGTTTAATTGCTTGGCTGGCTGATTTTACTTTAGGAGGTCGTAGTTATCGGGCAACGATTCTTTTTCCCAATGTGGGTAGCATGGCTGTCGGCACAGCAGTCGGCTATCGGGGAGTCACAGTTGGACGAGTCACGGAAATTACCCCACAACCTGACGGGGTTGCAGTTGAGGTCAGAATTTCCCCCGCGAGTCAAATTATTCCCAGTAATTCAACCGTTGAGGCGGTACAGTCGGGTTTAGTGGGGGAAACTAGCATCGATATTACCCCGCTTCAAGCTTTACCACAGGGAAATATTACTGGAACGCCCCTAAGTTCTGATTGTGATCCCACCGTCATTATCTGTAATGGTTCTAGACTTCAAGGACAAGCGGCTCTTGATGTTAATAGTTTAATCCGTTCTTTACTTAGAATTTCTAATCTGCTAACTGATCCTGAATTAGTCGCGTCTTTTCGTTCTCTTTCCCAAAGAACATCGACTACACTCGGTAGACTCAATGAAGTCAGTGGAGAAGCAACAGCAGTTCTGCAAGATGTCCAACGTAAAGGCACTCTTCAAGAACTTAATACAGGTTTAAGATCTCTGAGAAGCATCGATCAATTGTCAGGAAATCTTGATTCTGTGTCGGGAAATATCAATACACTGACAGGTGAACTTGAAGGAGTGGGGCCATTAAGTCGAGAAGCTAAGGTATTAATTAGAGATCTTCAAAGCAGTGGCAGACTGAGAAATTTAGATGCTACTTTGGTTGAAGCTCGAAAAACCCTTGTTTCTGTAGGAGAAACAGCCGATCAAATTAGGGTTTTCCTGACTTCTAACCAAACTCGAATTGTTGGAACGTTAGATAGTATTCAAAAAACCAGCGATAGTCTACAAACAACGATTTCTCGATTAGATCCGATCTTAAGTCAGGCAGAGCAATCACAATTAATTGCTAATTTAGATGAAGTTTCGGCTAATGCAGCGATTTTAACCAAAAATTTAAAACAATTTTCGACTTATTTATCCGATCCTGAAGCCGTCGTCACCCTACAAAAACTTCTTGATTCAGCAAGAGTCTCTTTTGAAAATCTGCAAAAAATTACGTCAGATGTCGATGAAATAACAGGAAATCCTCAACTAAGACAAGAATTGATCCGTTTGATTCAAGGGTTATCGAATTTGGTTTCATCAACCCAACAGTTACAACAAGATGCTCTTTATGCTCAAACTTTAACCCAAGTGGCTGCCGAGATTGCAACCTTTGCGCCTTCTCAACAGCAAACACAGCCCGAAAGAGCGAAAAAACCATGATTAACTCGTTTTTTGCTCGATTCATTCTTTTCGCGATCGCCTCCTTTGGGTTGGTTAGTTGTTCTTTTCAAGCGAATACCTCAAAAGACGTTACTGCAGTGTCGTCTCCATCTCCTGCTTTTGTCCCCTGGCAAGGATTGAAAAGACTGTATTTGTTAGGGGGTAATGCAAATCCGATCTTCTCGATAGCGATTAGCCCTGATAATAAAACTGTACTAACGGGTAGTTTTGATGGCATCTTACAAAAATGGGACATCGCACAACGCAAAACCATTCAGCAACCTAACTTAGAAGAAAGCGTAACGGCGATTGAATATAGTCCCAATGGTCAAACTTTTGTCACAGGAGATGCAGACGGTCGGGTGAGTTTATGGGACGCTCAAACAGGGGAAATCATCTGGAGTTATATCCGTCATCGTTTTGTTGTAACTTCGGTGGCAATTTCTCCCGATGGAAAACTGCTTGCTACAGGGAGTTGGGATCGCACCGTTAAACTCTGGGATCTCACAACAGGTAGTTATATTAAGACGATCGCCCTTCATCCTAGTCAAGTTCAGTCGATCACTTTTAGTCCAGATGGCAAAGCCCTTGTTAGCGCGGACTATGATGGCGCGGTTAAAATGTGGCAAATTAGCAACGGTAAGTTAATTCGTCCCTTTGCGGGTAATACCTTTCCCGTTTCTCGAATTATTTTTAGTTCTGACGGAAAAACCTTAGCCAGTGCCAGTCATGACGGTAGTATCCGATTTTGGGATGTTGAAACAGGATTACTTAAAAATACCTTGCAAGCTCATTCTCTGGCTGTAACCGATATTGCTTTTAGTCCCGATGGTACAATCTTAGCTAGTACTTCTCAAGACGGAACGATTAAAATTTGGGATCTTAAAAATTTTAGACGATTAAATACACTGTCTGGAAACATCATTTTAAGAATAGCTATTAGCAATAATAACCGTTGGTTAGTTACAGGTGATGAAAAAGGTTATGTTACGATTTGGGAAGTGATCTAAGAGCCGATGACGGTTGCACCAGATCCAGTACCTTGAAACATGATCCAAGTTAAAAGAAAGTTAGCAACGAAAATCGCTAAGAGTGTAGTAACAACTGCTGCTGTTGTTGATTGACCCACACCTTTAGCCCCTCCAGTTGTTGTTAATCCCCAATTACAGCCAATAATCGCAATTAACGCCCCAAAAACAACTCCTTTAATCGGCCCGCTTATTAGATCCCAAACGGTGAGGAAGCTTCTAATTGAATCTAGAAAAACTGATCCTGCAATTCCGTATAAGGATTGAGCAATCACTAAGCCGCCACCTAAACCGATGACTAAGGCTAAGATGGTGAGGGCAGGTACCATAATACAACAAGCAATCAGGCGAGGCATTACTAAGTATTCTACTGGGTCGGTTTTGAGCATATACAAAGCGTCAATTTGTTCCGTGACTTTCATTGTGCCAAGTTCAGCCGCAAACGCAGAACCGACCCGACCCGCAACAACGATCGCCATCATAATTGGACACAGTTCTCGACCCAAAGACAGGGCTAAAATTCCACCGACAAGACTCCCTGCGCCAAGTGCCTGAAACTCTCTTGCTACTTGTATTGTAAAGATCATGCCAATGACTAGGGCTGTAAATAGGGCAACCAGTAATGAAGCGGGCCCCGTCTCCATTAATTGATCAAGTGTCAGACGTGGGTCGGGTTTGCGGGTAAACAAAAAATAAAACACTCGCCCTGCTAGAAGAACAGCCGCCCAAGTTCGTTGTAACCATGAGCTTAATGATTCATTAACAAATTTAACAATAGAATTCATATTTTTCAAAGCATAATGTTAAAACATTATACCGTCAATGAATTTCACGGTGGATTATGAGACTTTATTAAAATCAAATAATACCAATTTTCAATAATCGTAAGAAACACCAAACCTCTGTAAAGACGCGCCATGGCGCGTCTCTACCTTTCTATCTCTTGCATAACTTTTGAAAAATGATATAATCCAATTAATTATTTAACTTAACATTAAAAAAACTCTTTGAAGACTCAAAGGCTTTTTGCATAATCGGAGGTAGTTGATTTTTGAGCATTCCCGACTTAACCAGTTTGTTTAGGTGTCTGCTTCAATACCAAGTATTTTTTATCGATCTTGCTGGATAGACAGTAACTGGAATTAAAGAAATAACCCAAAAAAGAATATTTAGATAAATACCGTTTTTGGGCTAATTAATTTTATTTAATCTATTATTTTGTGGCTTCACTACCTGATAACTTTTCGGATATTTTTTCAGTAATTTCTTCAAGTGACGGCATGAATAATTCTTTCTTTTTCTGAAAAAGATGTTTTCTCTGAGCAGGGGTTAAAGTAGCTAAAAATTCTTCTTTGGGCATTGCTTTAATGGTCTGACTTAACTGCATTTTCTGCTCTGGTGTCAAAGGAACTGTTTTAAAAGCTTTGCGAATATTGCCTTTTTCTTCCAATGCTTGTCTAAATAGCTTGCGTTGTTCGGGGGTAAGAATTTTTTCAACAGCAGGAAAAAAATTGTTTTTTAGTTTTTCATAAAGTGTTTCTTCGTCTTGGGGAGTGATTGTATTTTCGCCAATTCCAAAGATAGCGATAATGGATTGTTGACTAATTTGAAGAGGTTGCGCTTGAGCAATACTACTGGGAATTAACCCCCAAATAAGTGTTAGACAAAGAAAAATAGAGATTAAGAAGCGTTTCATCATAATTGCCTCAATAGTTAAATGATAAATTATAATTTTATCGCGCGTAAATAACGATGACTCGCTTCTGTTTATCTTTAAGCTTTTTCAACTGATGCAGATTTGCGAGCGTAATCAGCATAGGAAGCTAAGGTTAGAATAGCCATTGCGATGAGGGGAAAAATCAAACAATTAAATTCCATTGCGTTGACGGTATAAGCGGCGGCCCCTGCACCTAAAAAGAATCCTGCAATAATCGGTGCGACACGACCAATACGGGCTAATGCTTCTTGAGTTTCAACGCTGGGTACTTTATTAGCAATAGGAAACACTGGAGCAATAACCAGAAGCACTAAATCTAGAGTCAACTGTGTAGTATTTCCTGTCATGACAGTTGTCGGGAAATAACCTGTAAATGAGGTGATGGCTTCTTTCATTAAAGCATTTTGAATCCCCATCGCTACAACACCAGCCGCACCAATGGGGAAAATAATGTCTTCTTGAACATCTAACATTAAAGTCGGTGAAAGCGTCGCAGCGACCAAGAGAAAAACTCCAATTCCTATCGTTTCGGCGGTTAGAAGGACGGGTAAAACGGGCCAATTTTTGTACCGACAAAAGCGGGCAACCACTGAAGTTACTGCTACTGCCACCATAAAAATCGGAATCATCATTAAATGAGTTATAGTATCTTTTTCATCTGAGGCAGCCGAGGCACCAGCTAAGGCAATGTTTCCTGTAACGTGTGCCGTAAATAGAGCAAATAAGACAATAAAAGAAGCAGTATCAACAAATCCTGCAACCCAGCTAAGAATGAAACGCGCTGGGCCATCGCTCATCAAAAAACCACTGATACTAAATGGCTCTTTTTCGCTATTTGGTAGGGTAATGGTCATTGTTTTTTAAGAATCAAAAGTGCAGTCGAATTAGAAAAAAAGGTAACAAATTTTACGGATTGGGTTTGTAGCAAATGTGACTAGCTTTACACTGGTTCTTAGGCTTGACTTTAAATCTTGCAAAGCTATTTTAACTTGCTGCTTTAAGGTTCAGGCGGTGGCGGGGGAATAATTTTTAAAACTTCGTAGAGATGTTGCTCATTGTCGGCAGCAGGGACTAAATCTTGTGGTAGTTCGGCAAAGCTAGGCGGTGTCTCTAATCCCTCAAAGTCTGCGCTACAACTCCAACTCGCGAGTAAAGCTATCTCTTTATTATCACTACTTTTTAGTAACATAACGGTACGCGGTGCAGGAATCATCTCACTCGCAGTTGGAATGAGTTTTTCAACAAAATCAAGCACTTCTGTTTCTGTTTCGCTATCTTTGATAGTGTAGTGGCTCAATTGGACGACTGATTCTTTACGAAGTGCCGCGACAAGACTTAAGGGGTGGGTTTTTTCGAGTTCAAAGATAATGGTTTTATAAGGTTCTATGGTTGGTGTTGCTTCTTTTGATTTTTTATCGGCATATTTGCTTTTATAGTCTTCTGTTGCCGAATCGCTGAATTTACTTTTGTAGTCAGCATATTTGGTTTTATAGTCTTCTACAGGTTGTTCTGTATAAGCTTGATAACTTTTCTTATCTTTCCACTGAGATAAGACGATGATTTTGTTGCCGTCTTTGCTACCAAGAACCGCAAAACCATCAAAGCCAGGATTTTTTTTGTATAAAGTTTTGCTGGTTTTGGCAATGGTAGACATGGCACCTTTTTGAGATTCCGCAGTTGTCTCGTAAATGGTCGCTACGTCAATTTCTGAGGGATTGAATAAAATCGGCTGTACTGGCTTCTTGTCTGCCTTTGCTGTACTGGGATAATTGACTAAAACAGCCAACATTAATACCCATGAAAGGATTAAAAGACGATTACGGTTGAAATACTTGAGCATGAATCATTAATCTCCAAGTTCTTGTTAGAATCCCGTGACTGCATTTGTGGAATTCGAGTCATCAATAGTTAAAGTTAACGGCAAAAGCATTGACATTGTGTAAAGCTTGCTACTTACCATTGAGGCAAGTTATCTACCATGAAACGAAAATAGCCGACAAAGATGATTTTTGTATATAAATCAATTCCTAACAAAGCATCATTTTAAATCAGTTTCGTTAATGTGCCTTTGTATACAATGTCTTGTATGCAGAAAAGGTATTTATTGAATAATTTCCGAAATTGTCTTGTTCAGCATCAATGAGGTTTATGTGACATGGGTCATATTGAATCCACTGCTCCCCCAAAACTGCTATATGGCTTAAATGACGAGCCACCCTTAGTAGATGGCTTATTTGTAGCGATGCAGCACGTGTGTGCTATTTTCATTCCGATTGTAACACCAGGGTTACTGATTACCAGTGCTTTAGGATTAGATGTCAAACAATCTAGCTACATTCTGGGAATGTCTCTTTTTGTTTCGGGTATTGCCACTTTTATTCAAGCCAAAAGAGTGGGGCTGATTGGTTCAGGTTTACTCAGTATTCAGGGAACCAGTTTTGCCTTTGTCGCCCCAATTCTAGCAGTTATTGGAACTTCGCTACAAGCAGGTAAAACCCCAGAACAGACATTAGCCTTAGTTTTGGGGCTTTGCTTTTTTGGTTCATTTATCCCGATTGTTTTAAGTCGTTTTCTGCATTTAACTCAAAAGATTTTTACACCTTTAGTCACAGGATGTGCCGTTACTCTGATTGGGTTGTGTTTGATTAAAGTCGGGATGTTCTATATGGCGGGTGGTGGTGCCGCTAAAGCCAATGGAACTTTTGGGCATATGGAAAATTGGGCCTTATCGGGTACAGTATTTGCGATTGTTGCGTTCTGTAGTGCGAGTTCTAACAAATACCTCAAGATGGGTTCTATCATTATTGGTCTAATCGTTGGCTTTATTATGTCAATGATGATGGGGATTATTGATTTTAGTAAGATTGGTAGCCTTCCCTTACTGAATATTCCTCATCCCTTTCGCTTTGGGTTAGATTTTGACCTTGGCACCTTTATTCCTTTTGCGATTATTTATATTGCTTTAACTTTAGAAGTCATTGGCGATATCACTGCAACTTCGATGGTAAGTGGTGAACCCATTGTCGGGGTAACATTTTTTAAAAGAATGAAAGGCGGTATCTTAGGCGATGGTTTTAACTCCCTCGTTGCTGCGATTTGTGCCACGTTTCCCGTTGTGACCCTTGCACAAAATAATGGCATTATTCAGCTAACGGGTGTCGGTAGTCGCTATGTCGGTTTCTATGTTGCGGCGATTCTTTCCTTTTTAGGGCTATTTCCTTTAGTAGGTGGTGTCTTACTCTCAATTCCGACTCCTGTCTTTGGTGGTGCCGTCATGCTGATGTTTGGGACTGTGGCAGTAGCTGGATTTAATATTCTCAAAACCGCACCGATGGATAATCGTTCTTTCGTCATTCTGGCAGTTTCTCTATCAGCAGGTTTAGGAGTGACTTTTATTCCAGAAGCTTTAGAAGAATTTCCCAAGATGGCTCACAGTATCTTAGAATCTGGCATTGCTACTGGTTCTCTATGTGCCTTGGTGTTAAATCTTGTCATGCCACGCGATAAAACAATTCCTGTGGTTGAATCGGAAGAAATGGCAACAGCAAAAGTTAACTAAGCCGTTGCCCAATGTCATATGTTTTAGAATAACAATTTAAGAGAAGATACGCAAGTTGTTATATTTGTCTATCTATCTTAAGTTAGATTTTGTGGTGTAAGGAGTATCATGAGTAAAATCGAATTTTTTAAATCACTACTTTCGGTAGTGGGTGTTTTTGGCGCGGGTTTATTGACTTCAGGTGTTGCAAATGCAAATGAATTAGACCCTAAAAACGAGATGTCTAATATCACCTCGGTTTCCCAGTTGTTGGGTAAAGAGGCTATGTCTCAAATTTCCTCGGTTTCTGAACTTAAAGACGTGCAGCCGACGGATTGGGCATTTCAAGCATTACAGTCATTAGTAGAACAGTACGGATGTATTGTAGGATATCCCGATCGCACTTATCGCGGAAATCGTGCGATTAGTCGATGGGAGTTTGCGGCAGGGTTAAATGCTTGTTTGAATACAATTGAACGCCTCATTCAAGAAAATGTCGCAATCCTCAAAGAAGATATCGATAAACTGACTCGACTAGCGAAAGAATTTGAAACTGAATTAGCAGTTTTAGGTACCCGCATTGAGAATTTAGAAAATCGTGTTGCTTTTTTAGAAGATCATCAGTTCTCTACAACGACGAAACTCAGTGGACAAACCTTCTTCAATTTAACAGGGGCTTATATTGATAAAGGTACAGTCAGAGCAGAACGGGGTGTTGCAAGTAGTCCTTTTGCACCTCCTAGACGAGACCCTGAAACAAATCGACCTTCTATTGTCAGACGCGACCAACCGCAAGAAACCTTAAGTTACTATACCATTCTCACCTTTACGACTTCTTTTACTGGAAAAGACGCACTTGTTACTCAATTAAACGCAGGAAATGGAAATTCACCTGCTAACGAACTGGTTTCGGCTGGTTTTTATAACTCTTGGGGCGTACCCTACACAGACCAAACGGGCGCATCAACAACTAATCAGGTCGTCATCCGAGATTTATTCTATAGTTTTCGTCCTTTACCTCCGTTACAGGTCGTCATTGGGCCTCGAATTAATATCTATCGCCATTTTGACCAAAACCGCTTTACCTTTTATCTAACGGGTGCAAGTAGTTTTAACTCTAGTGGTAGTACTTTATTTAGTCCAATTGACCGAGGTTCTGGTGCGGTTGTTGCTTGGAATATCACTAAAAATTTGAAGTGGACTATTGCTTATCTAGCAGAAAGCAATGAATTTTTAAACCCTGCCTTTGGTTTTAATACGGCAAGCAATCCTAAAATAGGTGTTTTTAATCCCTCTAACATTGCTGCCACTCAGCTTGAATTTTCTCCATTTAATAATTTAAACCTGAAATTAATCTATACCCGAACGAATAACAGAGCCTATAACGGTTTTGTTGGGGGTGCGGTGGGTGAAACGTTACCTTATGGCTATATCGATGATGGTTTTGGTGGACAGGTCAAAGATGCACCAGGAGATGCTGTTGTGTTTAACTTTGATTGGCTCATTACTAAGAATTTTGGGATTTTTGGCCGCTATTCCTATGGTGCGACCTATGTTTATCCTGTTGATAGAAGCCGTTCTAGTGGACAAGTTAATGTTCAGTCATTCCAAGCAGGTGTCGCGTTCCCCGATATGTTTAAAGAAGGGGCATTAGGGGTCATCTCGTTCCTCGTTCCCCATGATATTATTTCAGGTCGTCGGTATTTGTTATCGGGTGGTGGTAATGGCGGTACTCAGTATGAGTTAGAAGCTTCCTACTTTTTCCCAATTACCAAAAATATCGCAGTCGTTCCAGCGTTCTATACGATTTTCAACCCGAACAACTTTGATAATAACCCGACAGTTTTTATCGGCAACCTCCGAACTCAGTTTTCGTTCTAGTTTGACCTCACCCTAACCCTCTCCTGATAAGAGAGGGCGTGAGGTTTAATGATTACAACTTTGTACCGCACTCAGTACAGAATTTATGACTTATTAGACTTGTAGAACCGCAGTTATGACAAGTTACTGTATCAGTTACGTTTTGAGTGGGACTCGGTTTAGGTAAGCCAATCATTTGAGCATTACTCGCACCAGGAGCAACCATTGGGTAACAGTTTTCATCTTTGGTGACATAAACGTTGAGCAAAACAGGCCCTTCATGCGCTAACATTTGAGCGATCGCATTTTCTAAATCAGCCCGATGTTCAATGGTCATCCCTTTAATGCCGTATGCTTTGGCTAATAGCTCAAAATCAGGCATTCCGATTTCCATGTTGGAGCAAGAGTAGCGTTCACCGTAAAAAGCTTGTTGCCACTGTCTCACCATGCCTTGCCAACCATTATTAACAATTACGGTCTTGACGTTAATGCGATATTGTGCTAGTGTCGCAAGCTCTTGTAGATTCATCTGAAAACTTGAATCACCACTAATACAAATTACCTGTTCATCGGGGACAGCAACTTTAGCACCCATCGCCGCAGGTAAACCAAAGCCCATTGTTCCAAGCCCTGCACTAGAAATCCAACGACGTGGCCCATTTTTCAGGAATTGAGCCGCCCACATCTGATGTTGACCGACATCGGTTGTATAGTAGGCGTGAGGGGCTTGTCGATTTAATTCGGAAATGACTTCTTGGGGAGAAATACTATCAGCGTGTTGGGGAACCACTAACGGGTAATCATTTTTCCAACGTTCGATTCTTTCTAACCAAGCTTGGGTACGGTGGGCATCAATGGTATAGTCTAATCTGGCTTTAGAAAGCAGTTGTTCAAGAACTTGTCTGACATCTCCAACAATAGGAACTTCTGGGGCGCGGTTTTTGCCGACTTCAGCAGGGTCAATATCAATATGAATGACTTTAGCACGAGACGCAAATTCATCAAGTTTTCCAGTTACTCGGTCATCAAATCTAGCACCAACGGCAATCAATAAATCACAATCACTAACAGCAAAGTTAGCATAGGCAGTTCCGTGCATTCCTAACATTCCCACCGATAGGGGATGATGTTCATCAAATGAACCAATTCCCATTAGGGTTGTTGTGACTGGAATCTTAAAGCGTTCAGCAAGTTCTTGAACTTGAGCATGGGCATTTGAAGCGATCGCACCACCACCAATATATAATAGAGGACGATGAGCATTTTCAATCAAAGTCAATGCCGCGTTAATTTGTCCTGAGTGTCCTTTAACCGTCGGGCGATAACCTTGTATCTTCACATTCCCTGGCTCTACAGGTACATAGTCACATTCTTCTAATCCTACATCTTTCGGGATATCGACTAACACAGGGCCAGGTCGTCCCGTACTGGCAATATGAAAAGCTTCAGCAATAATTTGAGGGATGTCACTCGGCTGACGAGCTACATAGGAGTGTTTGACAATGGGTAGTGTAATTCCATAAATATCGGTTTCTTGGAAAGCATCACTCCCAATTGCATGACGGGGAACTTGTCCAGTGATAATCACCATTGGAATCGAATCCATGTGAGCATTAGCAATACCCGTAACCAGATTCGTCGCGCCAGGGCCTGATGTAGCAAAACAGACTCCTACTTTACCTGTGGCGCGGGCATAACCATCAGCAGCATGGGCCGCGGCCTGTTCATGTCTGACTAAAATATGTTCAATGTCGCCTCTTTCCTCAAACCGATAGAGTTCATCATAGATAGGAAGAATGGCCCCGCCTGGGTAGCCGAAAATATGCTTAACCCCATGACGTTTTAAACTATCGATGAGGGCATATGCCCCTGTACAACGCGCTTGGGCGTTAGTTTGAGATGATGAATTTGTTTTAGGAAGTTGTGAAACCACGCTTATCAACCGTCCAATAGACTTAAGATTTTTTCTAGATGTGGCCTACGATGCAATTTGGCCGATAAAATAACTGCTATCTTTTGATATTTAGTGTATTCTATCTATCCCCATAAATGACAGGGGTTGACAGTTCTATTTTAGTTAGACTTAGCCGTCTATATGCCTATCTTTACCTGATCAATCAGCACTTACCGAACCAAATCTAGGTATTCTATATTCTTATGACTTCCTGACACAAGTAATACATTTTTTACAAAAGTTTACAATTTTTCTTAAGCTGCAACTGGTTCGAGAGTATTAGCAAACTGCTTTAACGCTTCAGGCTGCATGAAAGAAAGATATTGAGAGGCGAATTCAGGGGGGAGTAACTCAATTAGTAACTGATTTTCGACCCAAAACTCAATGACTTCAAAATAGCCACCGCGATCGCATCGTACCACACGCCAGCCTTCACGCTCACCAATTTCCTTAATTTTTGCTTCACTGGTAGGAACAGAAATCGCCGCATGAGTCGCCGTATAATGAGATGCTGTCGGGTTGAACATAAATTGAATTTCCTCATTACCCTCGCCTGGAATTAGTTCAGTTCCATGAGGACAAACTTCTATCATGGTGCCATAAGCATCGAAAGGTACAACCATATAACTCCCTTCATGTGGAGGAAAAGGCATCATTTGGCCTTGCCAGACTTCTGCGAGAACTTGAGCCACGTGTTTCGGGTTGTTGACAGCAACAGAAATATGATGAATCATTTTAATCACCTCAAAGTTGTTTGATACTTTTAAGGTAAAAAACAATCGAGAAGAACTAGAGAAGTTTATTTTTTTTGTCTAACAATTTTTTTATTGACGGTCATGGATCAAAAAAAGTAAAGTGTCAGAGATTGATTGAACATTTGAGAATCTATACTCTATGCACATTGATTTACCCGAACTGATTAAATCCATTGGTTATTTTGGTATTTGGGCGATTATTTTTGCGGAATCTGGATTATTAATCGGTTTTTTTCTCCCTGGTGATAGCTTGTTGTTTACGGCGGGTTTTCTCGCTTCTCAAGGTTATCTCAATATTGGGCTGTTAATTGTGGGGTCTTTTGTGTGCGCTGTTGCAGGTGATAATGTAGGTTATGCAACGGGAGCGCGTTTTGGTCGTCGCTTGTTTAGTAAAGAGGATTCTTGGTTATTTCATAAAAAACACATCGTCAAAACCGAGAAATTTTATCAAAAATATGGCAAAAAAACGATCGTATTAGCACGATTTTTGCCCATTGTGCGAACTTTTGCCCCAATTGTCGCAGGAATTGGACGGATGCACTATCGAACGTTTATGACTTATAACTTAATCGGTGGATTAATTTGGACAGTTGGTGTAACCTCGCTAGGATATTTCTTAGGACAAGTGATCCCCGATGTGGATAAATATTTATTACCGATTATTGTCGTCATTATTGTCATTTCGATCGTACCTTCGATTGTTCACCTGATTCAAGAAAATCGCTCACAAGATTGAAACCGTCAATAAATCCGATGCGTCTCAACTAAAAAAACCTAAATCATTCTGAAATTGATGCCAACATGGAAGCTACTAGAAAAAAAGCCAGCATACGTCATCCTTGGACTTTTATTCCTACTCTTTATTTTGCACAAGGGATTCCTTATATTCTTATCAATAGTGTGTCGGTTATTATTTATAAGAATTTGGGAATAGCTAATGCAACAATTGCTTTTTGGACAAGCCTTCTTTATCTTCCCTGGGTCATCAAAATGTTTTGGAGTCCAGTCGTTGAGTGGTACGCGACAAAAAGACAATGGATTTTAGTCACACAGTTAGCGATGATGGGATGTTTGCTATTAGCTGCATTGTCTTTAAATTTAGAAAATTTCTTTTTTCCATCTTTAATCATTTTTACATTAGGTGCATTTATTTCAGCGACTTATGATATTGCGGCGGATGGCTTTTATTTAATTGCCTTAAATCCAGAACAGCAAGCGGTATTTGCAGGAATTCGTACTGTTTTTTATCGAGGGGCGGTCATTTTTGGCTCGGGTTTTCTGGTATTTTTTGCGGGAACTTTAGCCGAAAAACTGGGAAATATATCCTTAAGTTGGACGTATTCACTCGGTTTAGCTGCCGTAATTTTTGGTGTTATTTATCTGTATCATCAGTTTAGTTTACCCTATCCAATTGAAGATCATACTTTTAAAAAAGCTCAATCAAAAATCCCTTTTGTTGAAATTATTACTTCTTATTTCCAACAACCTAAAATAGCTTCTATTATTGCTTTTATTTTGCTCTATCGCTTTGGTGAAGCAATGCTACTTAAATTAGTTTCACCTTTTTTATTAGATAAACCCGAAGCAGGGGGATTAGGTTTAAGTACAGCAGAAGTGGGTTTAGTCTATGGTACTTTTGGTGTTTTGGCTTTAATTATTGGTGGAATTTTAGGCGGAATTATTGTTGCTAAATATGGCTTAAGAAAAACAATATTACCTCTAGCTTTAGCCCTGCACTTACCTAACCTTTTCTATGTTTATATGGCTGCAACACAACCCCCTTTGTCAGTAGTTCTTTTATTAGTTGCTCTCGAACAATTTGGCTATGGTATGGGTTTAACTGCTTTTATGGTTTATTTAATGAAAATTGCTAAAGAACCTTATCAAACTTCTTTTTATGCAATTTCGACTGGAATTATGGCTTTAGGAATGATGATACCTGGTTTAATTAGTGGCTATCTACAACAAGAGATAGGATATAAAGCCTTTTTTATCGTTGTTTGTGGTTTAGCTGTTGTTGGCATCGCTACCATCTTTTTCTTGCCTTGGGATGAAGAAATTAAAGCTTAATTTATCTAATATTTGCCTTAATCCAATTTAGATAAGACTGAGAACCTGCAACAATGGGTAAAGCGATAATTTCTGGAACATCATATGAGTGTAATTCTTGAATCTTTTGGGCTAAAGTCTGGAAATGAGTTAAATCAGTTTTAATAATTAATTGCCATTCGGGTTCAGCATGAATTTGTTCTTGCCATGTGTAGATAGATTGAATGGGAACAAGGTTAACGCAAGCAGCTAATTTAGAAGATACTAAGGTAGAGGCTAACATTTTTGCTTCGTCTTCAGAACTAGCCGTCACTAAAACAATTCCATAATCCGTTAACTGTTGTTCCATACTAGGTAGCAAATCCAGTTTGAAGATGAGAAAAGGAAGTCATATAACTAGACAAAGCGACTTGAACTTGACTCGTGGAATTCGAGTCACGCGCAGGCACTGCCTTTGTAAGGCAGTGTACCGCGTGACTAATTTGCTCATCTAAGAAAGATGTATGAACAAAAATAGCATCCGTTAAATCAGCCCCTTCTAAATTAGCTTTTTCTAGATTAACTCCAGTTAAATTAGCTCCTCTTAGATTAACAGAGCGCAAATTAGCCCCTTCTAAATTAGCACCTGTCAAGTTGGCTCCCGCTAAATTGCTTCCACTCAAACGAGCTTCTTGTAAATTGGCATTTTCTAAATTGGCATTACTAAAATTGACTTCTTTAAGAAAAGCAGAATTGAAATTAGCATGATGTAAACTAACATCCATTAAATTTGCTCCAGAGAGTCGAGCTTCTTGTAAATTTGCCCAATTGAGATTAACACTTTTTAGATTTGCTTCTCGTAAATTCACTCGAAATAGATTAGCACCGCACAAATTAGCCCCTTCTAAATCAGAAGCTCTCAAATTAGCGTAAGATAAATCAGCCCCACTCATTAAAGCGCGTGTTAGCGTCGATTTGACCAAAAAAGCACCACTCAAACTGGCTTTGGTTAAATCAGCATCAGTTAATTGTGCTTGACTCATTTTGGCAAAGCTTAAATTAGCCCAATTTAAACACGCTCTAGATAATTTAGATTTAGTCAGAAAAGCACGACTTAAATTAGTTCCCATTAAATTAGCTTCTGTCAGGTTGACTCCAATTAACATGATGCGAGTCAAATCGGCACTTTTAAGTTCTATCCCCGTAAATTCTCGTTCACCTTGTTCATAGGATCTTAGTAGATGACGTAGTTTCATAGGCTTAACCGTTCCTGGTTGGTTGTAGAATTAATTCGCGGTATACCAACAAAAAGCCAAGTTTAAAATATGTATTTATAAGGGTTTTTAATTTATTCTTATTTTGTTTTTCTCGTTTTTAGCTGATTTTGTCTGTATCCTATTTTACGCTATGGCTATTACAATCAATAAGAACTAAATAGTTTTTGTAAGAAATCTTAGCCTTTAAGTCAAAGCCAACCGTAGAAATCTGTACAGGGATTACTGAAATTTTCTCTTATTCAGTAATAATACTTATTTAGTATCTAAATTAACTAAATTTTCTGGACTACTGATTCAAAAAAATAATAGATAAGAACTTCTTTTATGAGTCCTTATCTTTAAATTAGTTCCACAATTAGCTAAAATAAATTGATCTTTAGATAGAAGTTGACCAATAAAAAATCGCTCTTTTTACTCAACTTAATTAGAAGTAACAGAATAAATCCGCCCATCTAGCAAAATTCGCGTAATTCCTTTTGCTTCAAGATAAGAATGAGTTTTAGCAATCACTTGTGCATCAGGAACTTTAATCACCCGTTCGCGTCGTCTTGAAAAACGTTTAGCTACACGATGACTATCAAAAATTGGAAGCGTGCGTCTTTGATTCTCCTCACTAGGAACCTTCCCTAAATCAGCAAAATCTTTTAAAGGACGAGTAATTAATTCTGAAGATCGATCAATCACCAAGTAACAGGTTTTTGGAAAACTTGCACTCGATAAAGGTAATATTTTTAACTGGACAGTTTTGGGTAAAGATTGGGCAAACCGAATTTCCTCTTCATCGTCCCAGTCTTCCTCATCTTCCTCATCTTCCTCATCTTCCTCATCGAGATCTGATAAATCCTCCCCCAATAATTCTTCAAGCACCATCACTTCCATTGGGGAAACGTCTTCTTCGTCATCTTCTTCGTCTTCGGGTTCAGTAAAAACTTCTTTTTGCGCTAGGATCGGGAGTTCAATTTGCTTAATGGGTTTTTCCGTCTCAATCTCTTCGACAGGTATTTCTTTTTTCTTCGTCTTAATTGTTTTTTTAATAACAGGTAACTCAATTGGAACAAATGGTTCCTCCACCTCTTCTACTGGGGCGGGTTTTTCGACATCTAGATCTTTTCTTGGGGTACGAGCGAGACGTTTTTGTTGAATTAAGTCTTCGTATTCTGACTCAGACAGAAAACTTTTTAAGAAACGACTAATGGTTGAACTACTCACCCCATAACGCTCGGCCAGGGTGGAAGTTGTTTCCTCCGTCTCCCGATAAAGCTTAAGAATTTCTTGTTTTGTGTCTTCGGTCAGTTTTTTGGGACTCATATCCTTGTACGATGGCGATAGCTGTTCAATTGAAGATGTGCTTTATATTTTCAATCTGCTAGTATTAACAGGAGTTATTCGATACACTGCCGATAAGCGTCTAGCAGGGCGAATATCACGGGTCAATAGAGACTCAAAATTAACAGGTGAAATTAATCACTTGATCTAGTCTATCGCTCATCAACATTTTTGATCGCCACTAACCACTAAAAAGTTACTTACTGATTGTATGTCGATTTTAAAAGGGAAACCCGCACTACTCGTTTTAGCTGATGGTACAGCCTACCGAGGATGGTCGTTTGGTGCCACTGGAACCACCGTCGGAGAAGTCGTATTTAATACAGGAATGACTGGATATCAAGAAGTTTTGACCGATCCGAGCTATGCTGGTCAAATTGTGACTTTTACTTATCCTGAACTGGGGAACACGGGAGTTAACCCAGATGATGAAGAATCACTACGTCCTCAAGTTAGGGGTGTGGTTGCTCGCAATATAACCCATCGTCCGAGTAATTGGCGTTCGACTCAATCTTTAAGCGATTATCTCATTCAACACAAAATTATCGGGATTTATGGGATTGATACACGCGCACTAACTCGACAACTACGATCGGTCGGTGCGATGAATGGAGGCATTTCAACCGAAATCCTTAACCCCGATGAGTTTGCACGTCAAATTCAAGCAACACCGTCGATGGCGGGTTTGAACTTAGTTAAAGAAGTAACCACCCGCAAGATTTATGAATGGTCTACTCCAACTGATGAGAAATGGGAATTTCGCCCCGAAAATGGAGATCAAGGAGAATCTTTAACGGTCGTTGCGATCGATTTTGGGGTCAAACGCAATATTCTACGCCGTCTAGCGAGTTATGGCTGTCGGGTGATTGTCGTACCCGCTAATACTCCTGCTGAAGAAATTCTAAAATACAATCCAGATGGGATTTTTCTTTCTAATGGGCCAGGTGATCCCGCCGCCGTCATTGATGGAATTGAAACCACGAAAGCTTTACTAGAAGCACAAAAACCCACTTTTGGGATCTGTATGGGTCACCAAATTTTAGGGTTATCACTGGGGGCCGAAACCTTTAAATTAAAGTTTGGTCATCGGGGATTAAATCAACCAGCAGGACTCGAACAGCAACCCGTCGAAATTACCAGTCAAAATCATGGTTTTGCGGTTAGTCCAGATTCATTAGGGGCTGATGTTGAAATCACTCATTTAAATTTAAACGATCGCACTGTGGCAGGTCTTCAACACAAAACTTTACCTTTCTTTTCTGTACAATACCATCCTGAAGCCAGTCCAGGCCCGCACGATGCCGATTATTTATTTGAAAAGTTTGTAAATTTGATGCGAGACAATCGTAAATAATCTGTAGGAGCGTTAATAAACCGAAAAAAACTACGCTATACTTAGCAATTGTTTAACTAGAGCAATTCTCAAGGAGGAAGCTATTCCTGAGCCACTTAACTTGACCGTAAGTTTAAGAGGAACTCGTGAGGTCAAGGATAATTATCAAATTTTTCGGCTAACGGGTTTACTAGATGCTTTTTCCGAACCAACTTTTCGGAAAGTGATCGGAACTCATATCGAAGAAGGGCCAGCTAATGTGATCTTGGTACTTTCTCAAATTGATTTCATTGATAGCTCTGGTTTAGGCGCGTTAGTTCAGTTAGTAAAAAAAGCTAATACGGAGGGCGGTTCTTTACAGATTGTTACAAATCCAAGAGTGACCCAAACCGTTAAGCTAGTTCGTCTTGAACAGTTTCTCTCTCTACAAAATTCTGTAGAAGAAGCCATTCTTAGAGTGGAAAAGAGTTAGAGAAATCGCTCAATTTGTCCGAACAATCTGTTAGTAGTGGTGCAAGCCCATCTCTTATGTTAAAAAAATGGGTTGCATCATATTTTAGTTTGAAGAAAAGAATTATAAAATGAGAATGATGATTAATAATTAATGATGGATGATTCTGAAGTAGTTCGTCTCCAGTTCATTTGTACGAGCCAAAATCCAGCCAGACTGATTGAACAACTATCTCCCACTTCTTTAGCATATATTGGAGATGCGGTGTATGAACTGTATATCAGAACTCATTTTTTATGGCCACCAAAAAAAATTTCTCTGTATCATGATCAAGTAGTATCCAAAGTTCGCGCCGAATTTCAAGCCGCCTGTTTAGAACAACTTAAACCAGATCTGACGGAAACTGAACAAGAAATCCTCAGACGCGGCAGAAATGGTGTTAAAAGAGAACCTTCACGACTATCTCCAAAACTTTATCAAGAAGCAAGTAGCCTAGAAACATTAATTGGTTATCTATATTTATCAAATCCTCAGCGTTTAAATCAATTATTAGAAAAACTGAAGCTTGATGAATTCTAATTAAGTGTTTTTAATCTTCGGTTAATAGGTTTCACTAACCTGGAAACAGAAACAATTTTATTTTTCTTATTGGTATTAAAGCAATGGTTGAACAATTTTCCAAACCTAAACGCATTCTGGATCGCAAACCCAAAGCGTCTTTAAAACGCTCGCCAAAAATGCTTTCACCGAGAATTAAGCCATCGGTAGAAGAAACCGAAACCGAAACCGATCACGATCTAATTTATGGTCGTCATCCCGTTTTAACGGCATTAGAGAGCGATCGTCAACTGAACCGCATTTGGATTACTCCCCGTCTACGTTATGATCCCCGATTTCTTCCTTTATTAAATGATGCAAAAGCCAAAGGAAGCGTCATCGATGAAGTTGAACCACCGCGTTTAAGTCAAATTACTCAAGGTGGCAATCATCAGGGGATCGCAGCGCAAGTATCACCTTATACTTATACTGAATTATCGGATTTAATCACAGAAGCTAAATCTAAAACACCCTCACCCGTCATTGTAATTGCTGATGGGATCACTGATCCCCATAACTTAGGTGCAATCATTCGGACGACTGAAGCAGTTGGCGCACAAGGTCTAATTATTCCACAACGACGCGCATCGGGGATCACATCTACTGTGCTTAAAGTTGCGGCAGGTGCTTTAGAACATATACAAGTCGCTAGAGTCATTAACCTGCATCGTGCCTTAGAAGAACTTAAAGAAGCAGGTTTTTGGATTTATGGCACCGCCGCGAGTAGTGGTAAAGCAATACACACAATCGATTTAAAGGGCGCGATAGGATTGGTTGTAGGTTCAGAGGGGGAAGGATTAAGCTTACTGACTCAGCGTTGTTGTGATGAGTTAATTTCGATTCCTTTGCTAGGAAAAACCCCTAGTCTAAATGCGTCAGTAGCGACAGCAATGGCTTTGTATGAGATTTATCGACAACGATATTCAGATCCAATTTATCTTGAATCTGTATCGTCTGGCACTTCCCAAAAGTCGCATTACAAAGTATAACTAAGATGACGAAAAGTCAAAAATTGTAAATAAATGTTAACCGCCTCTGACTTTAATAAGAAACATTAGACAGGACAAATTGAGGATGAAAGAACTACTGCTTAAGCTATTGGATGCTGTTGGATTAGCCTATTGGGTAGAAATTACCACCGAAAACCCTCGGTGTACCTACTATTTTGGCCCTTTTCTCAATAAATCGGAAGCGGCAGCATCCCAAGCTGGATATGTCGAAGACTTACAAGGCGAAGGAGCGAACAATATTACTGTTTCTTTAAAGCGTTGTAAACCTGCTAATTTAACAATTTTTGATGATCGAGAAGATTTAAAAAAATTTAATGGTGTTCCAACCTTTAGCGGACAATCTTTCTAACAAGATTTTTCTTTTTGTAAAGGTAACTTAACCGAATATTAAGGGTGTGATCTAACGGATTCACCCTTTAAACTATTTGCCTGTAAAATAAAAAGTAGGACGGTATATCAATGAGGAATTATGCCGATGAATACTACTTCTGAACGGATGGGAAAAAACATAGACTGGCCAACTCTAGTCATGTTTACATTAGGATTTTGGTTAAGTGCAAGTCTAGTTTTAGACCTAGTAATTATGCCTAGCTTATCAGCGTCTGGAATGATGGCTCAAAATGGCTTTGCTAGTGCGGGTTATTCACTTTTTGGTCTATTTAATCGTATTGAATTAGTTTGTGCGGCTCTGGTTTTGAGTGGCTTTTTAATTTTTAATCGCAATCATACTTTTAATCATCTGAATCAAACTTGGGCGATCGCACTCTCTAGTTTATTATTTGCCATTCCTTTGATTTATACCTATGTTCTCACTCCTCAAATGAGTGGCTTAGGACTTAGCTTAAATGTGTTTGAAACCGTTCAAACTATGCCATCTGGGATGCTCTATCTGCACGAGGGATATTGGTTTCTAGAAGCCATTAAATTTATTGCTGGTTTAACACTGTTACGCTGGTGTTATCAAAATAGTTGCCGAATCGCCTAATTTTTTAGCATAAAAGTATTTGTAAACCATGATGATTAAGGGTAGGTGAGTTCCTACCCTAATTTTTTTGAGAATTTAGAAAATGCGTATACTATTTTTACATCCCAATTTTCCCGCCCAATTTCGTCATTTAGCGACTGTACTGGCACAAGATCCCAAAAATCAAATTGTTTTCGGGACAATGAGCAAACAAGGGAATATTCCAAACGTGAGCAAAGCCATTTACGAACCGAACCGTGAACCCTCACCCCAAACTCATCCCTATGTCCGCAATTTAGAAAGTGCCGTTCTTCAAGGGCAAGCTGTGTACCGTATCGCTCAACAGTTGAAAGCACAAAACTTTGCTCCCGATATTGTTTATGCTCATTCTGGTTGGGGGCCAGGATTATTTATTAAAGATGTTTTCCCCAAAACAAAATATTATGCTTATTTTGAATGGTTTTATCATGCTCATGGCTCTGATGCTGATTTTAATCCAGATGATCCCCTTGATGCCGATGCAGAAGCCAGAATACGGGTCAAAAATGCGGCAATCTTGTTAGATTTAGTGAGTTGCGATCGCGCTCTTTCTCCGACACAGTGGCAAAGACAACAATTTCCAAAAGAATTACAAACTAAAATTAAAGTCCTTCATGATGGCGTTGATACAAACTTTTTTCACCCCATACCTAATAGTAAACTTGTTTTACCATCCATTAATTTAGACTTATCGGGTGTCGATGAAATTATCACCTATGTAGCGCGGGGGATGGAACCCTATCGAGGCTTTCCCCAATTTATGCAGGCGGTTTCAGAGATCTTTAAACGCCGTCCTAACTGTCATGTGGTTGTTGTTGGTAACGATCGAGTTGCTTACGGTAAAACACTTCCAGACGGCAAAACCTATAAACAATTGATGCTAGAAACCTTAGACTTAGATCGATCCCGTTTACACTTTACAGGACTATTACCCTATCCAGATTACCTCAAAGTTTTACAAGCGTCATCGATTCATATTTATTTAACCTATCCCTTTGTATTATCTTGGTCAATGCTCGAAGCAATGGCGACAGGATGTTTAATACTAGGATCAAATACGCCTCCTGTTACAGAACTCATTGAGGAGGGAAAGAATGGTTTATTAGTTGATTTTTATGCACCGTCCCAAATTGCCGACAGAGTAGATGAAATTTTGAATCACCCAACTCGGATGGCAGAAATTCGAGAAAAAGCCAGACAGACGATTGTTGAGAATTACCATTTAGATCATTTACTTGCTCAACATCTGGAATGGTTACTCAATTAAAAGACTTATTCTAAGAAGGGTTTGGAAACCAAACCCCTACATAAAAACATTTTTTTCAACGTCCTGTAAAAGATGTCGAATTCAGTTCAGCTTCAAGTTTCATTAAATTCTCGATTCGTGCTTTGGTTGTCGGATGGGTAGCAAATAAATTCGCTAAAAATTGACCCGAAAAAGGATTAATAATCAATAAAGGCTCAAAAGAAGGATTAGCGCGTAATGGAATTTGTCGGCCAATGGTTTCTAGACGTTGTAAGGCTCTGGCTAATGCTCTGGGATTACCTGTTAGTCTTGCTGAACCTGCATCGGCTTCAAACTCACGAGTTCTTGAAATTGACATTTGAATGACACTCGCAGCCACGGGAGCTAAAAAGATGGTTAGGAGTAAGCCTAAAGGATTTGGCCCGCCTTCTCGTTGAGAGCGCGAACTATTCATATACATCATACTGTAGCTAACGGTTTGAGCCAGAAAGGAAATAGCACCCGCGATCGTTGCTGCTACTGCTTGTGTCAGGGTGTCACGGTTACGGACATGGCTTAATTCATGAGCAATCACGGCTTCTAATTCATCTGGAGGTAATAAATTTAAAATCCCCTGGGTCACAGCCACCGCCGCGTGTTGGGGATCACGACCTGTTGCGAAGGCGTTGGGGGCATCAGTTGGCACGATAAACAGGGTAGGCATCGGTAAACCTGCTTTTTGGGTCAGATTTTGTACCATCTGGTATAGTTCAGGTGCATCTTGTGGGCTTAAAGGTTGTGCTTGATAGGCGGCTAGGGCAATGCGATCGGAAAAATACCATGAGCTAAGATTGGTCACTGCTGCAATGACAACCCCTATCATTGCGCCCGTCCATCCACCAATTAGCCAGTAACTCACGGTGATTAATAAGGCACTTAAAAAACCTAATAAAGCAACTGTTCTAAGTTGATTCACGTTTAATATTCTCCTTTGATTAAACAAGCTGAAAAATTAATTAATATCTTTTATAATTATATTAATAGCTAATGATTAAAGTTCATTTATTTTAAATAAAAATTAATCTTTAGTTGTAGGCAATTTGGAGGATAATTAGACAAAATGACCAATAAAGAGCGAACACGATGGGATCTCAATCGTTTTATCGAAACCTTAAATTATTTTGAAATTATTCCTTTTATTGGTCGTTTACCAAAATGGTTTAGTTCAGGTCGTTCAGTACAAAAAGCAAAGGATCAAGCAATGGGTGTTATTGTAGTCTTAGGAGATAGGTCTGGAGTCAAAAAAGAAGTTATTAACCAATTAAGCAAAAACTATCAAGTCATAGAAACAATCGAACAAAAAACAATTCAACAAGCATCTGGAATAATTTGTTTTGACTCACAAATTGATGCACAAGAACTAAATCAAGTTTTAGAATTGTCTAAAAAAAAGACTGGAGAAAGATTAATTTTTGATTTTACTAATCCTAACGACAATCTTAAAGAAATTTGGGGCGCGGTGGATGATGTTGTCATGGGAGGTGTTAGTGAAAGTAATCTTCGTTTAGCGAGAGAAAGAGCCGTTTTTTCAGGTAATGTAAAAATCGAAAATAATGGAGGTTTTGCCTCAGTCAGAACCCGTAATTTTAATCCTCCTCTAGATTTATCGAATTATCAAGGAATTGAATTACGAGTTGAAGGGGATGGTAAACGTTATAAGTTTATTACTCGTTGTGAGGGAAAGTGGGACGGTTTAAGTTATTGTTATTCTTTTGATACGATTTATAATTTTCCGCAGACGATCCGAATTCCTTTTAAAGAATTGATTCCTGTTTTTCGAGCCAAAACGGTTAGGGATGCAGGAGAATTTGATTCTAGTTGCGTTTATTCCTTTCAATTAATGCAAAGTAAGTTTGAATATGATGGAGCTTTGAATCCTCGCTTTTCACCTGGGCTATTTGGTCTAGAAATCGAATCAATCAAAGCTTATGGAGCCAAACAACATATCTCACAATTCATTTTGGTCACTCAAGAATCGAATTTCAATCTTGAGTCAATGATCAAAAATAGTGGTGTATTTTATACCATTGTTCGTTATTCTCCTAATTCATCAATTTCACAAATTACTGAAACTTGTCTTCAAGCGTTAGAAAAACCTGAACTTTGCTATCAAACCATAGAAGTATAATTTTTATGGTGCATCTTCCCATTCTGGGCTTAAGGTTTGATAATCATATTGTTGCGCCCCTGGATGACAGAGAATGCAGCTTCTATGACTGACGGGTTTAGGGAGTTCAACGCGAGGATGAAGGGCTTTAAAATATCGAGATTGTGCCACATATAATGGCATCGGTTCATCGATATTTAAAGGACGCGAATAGGCATTGAGATAATTCCAAATCATTAATTGAGTTACACTGATGATGTCATTGAGAGATACCCCATAATGAACATCTGGTTTTTCTAAGAGTCTACGCCAAGTTTGAGTCGGTAAAACTTCTGCGGGTAATGGTACATGACAACCTGAACAAGTTTCTACATACAAAGCTTGTGCTTCCACAAAGCGTCCAGTCGCAGGATCAACAGGTCGAAAAGCACTTTCAGGAGAATTAACGGCATTTGCAGTTATACAGCCTAAAATGATTGTCAAGCAGATGATCGCTCCTAAAAGTAAGACAAATTGAAGACGATTAAAAAATCTTGAAAAATAGGACATCACTTACCATCTGCTAAAAAGTCACTTTTTTTACTTTAGACGGTAAAAAGCCGATTTGTCTTCCTAAGCGGCAACTTTTTCAACAGGAGTCGATTCTAAAAGTTTGCGTACAATTGTTTTAGTCTGACGACCACTCATCGGGAGAAGACGATGGGCAAAGACATAAGGCACTAAATATTTAACATCATCGGGGATCACATAGTCTCGATGTTCGAGAAAGGCATAAGCTTGAGCCGCTTTTTGTAATACAATTGTTCCTCTAGGACTAATCCCTAAACGAATCTCATCATGATGGCGCGACGCTCTGACTAAATTTAGAATATATTGTTGTAGAATGGCGGTTACTTTAACTTGATTGACTAGCCGTTGTAATTCTCGCACATCTTCTAAAGATAGACAGGGTTTTAATTCCTCTAAGTTGGTTTGTCCTTGATGCTTTTGTAACATCATCAACTCTTCTCTTTCAGTGGGATAGCCTAAACTCAATGACACCGTAAAGCGATCCATTTGAGCTTCGGGTAGTGCAAATGTTCCCTGATGTTCAATAGGGTTTTGAGTGGCAATGACAAAAAACGGGGGTAAGATTGAACGAGTTTCCCCATCGATGGTGACTTGTTTTTCTTCCATCACTTCTAGCAAAGCAGACTGAGTACGAGGCGTAGCGCGATTAATTTCATCTGCGAGTAGAATATTGCTAAAAATGGGGCCAGGTAAAAACTCAAATTCTCGTTGATTAGGGTTCCAAATATTCGTACCCGTAATATCAGTAGGTAGTAGATCTGGTGTACATTGGATTCGTTGAAACCGTCCATTAATCGAACGTGCGAGAGATTTGGCTAAAAGTGTTTTGCCGACTCCTGGGACATCTTCTAATAAAGCATGACCCCCACTGAGTAAAGCAACCAACACTAAACGAACAGCATCGGGTTTTCCTACAAATGAATAACTAAGGTTATCAATTAAATCGTCAATCTTGTGTCTCATAGATTTGTTTGAGTGTAAATCTATTGTTAGATTGCCCAATTACGCGCCTAAAATCTCTCTTGCTTGGTTACAGTCTTGTTCAATTTGTGTTTTTAATGCTTCTAGAGACGAAAATTTTTGTTCTGGACGCAAAAACTTTTCTAGAGTAACGGTGAGGGTTTGACCGTATAAGTCCCCTTTCCAGTCGAGTAGATGAACTTCGATCGTTGGTTTTTCTCCTGCTACGGTGGGACGACAACCAATATTCATGATCCCTGCTAAGATTTGCTCATCTTCTAAAATCACTTTGACACAATACACGCCAAAACGGGGTAATAATTTTTCTTCTGGTACTGATAGATTAGCCGTTGGAAAACCGATCGTTCTGCCAATTTGTTGACCTTGTACGACCGTTCCCACGATACTATAAGCACGTCCTAACATTTGCTTCACCTGTTCTGTATCACCATCGGCTAACGCTTGACGAATGCGAGAACTACTAATGCGACTGTCTAGACAGGTTTTTAGAGAATGGATGATGACTTCTGTACCGAGTTGGGCGTATGCTTTTAATTCCTCTGCGGTTCCAGAACGTTGATAACCAAAGCGAAAATCTTGTCCGACACTGATGCGTTTTGCTTGCAATAAATCGAGCAAAATTTCTTTAACAAACTGTTGCGGACTCAAAGCGGCTAATTCTTGATTAAAGGGAATCAAAATCAGTTGTTCAACCCCTAAACGGTCTAAAATTTTCACTTTTTCGGGAATTGGGGTTAAAAGTTGTCGTTTTCGCCCACTAAAAAATTCTTGCGGATGAGGACAAAAAGTAACAACTGTCGAATGAAGGGTTTTTGAAGTGAGATTAGCCGACAAAATGGGTTCAAAAACGCACTGATGACCGAGGTGTATGCCATCAAAGTTACCTAAAGCGATGGCATTGGGGGTCAAAATCGGATCAGTTAAAGAATTTACGATGTACACGTTTACATTTTTACACAATTTTGCCTGACTATAATAGTTTAGTCGGCTTGGGGATAAAGTTTGATCGCTAAACCTTCTCTGGCTAAAATCGTTTCGGGAAAAGCGAGAGATGCTTGTTCACCAATTTGGTCTAAACAGAGATCGTCATGAGCAGGATCATGATGAAATAACACTAACTGTTTAACATGGGCCGCTTTAGCAATTTTTACCGCTTCTTCCCAAGTCGAATGACCCCAACCGATTTTAGTTGAACGTGGATCATAATATTCTTCGTTCGTATAAGTCGCGTCTATAATTAACACATCGGCTTGATGCGACAACCGTAGGACATTTTCATCGAGTTGATCAGGATAATGTTCTGTATCAGTAATATAAACGGCACTCAAACCATGCCAATTAATACGATATCCGATCGCTTCACCAGGATGATTTAAACTCGCTGTATCGATTGATACTTCGCCAATTTGAAACGTTTCCCCTGCTTCTAAGTCATAAAATTGTAAATCGGCTTGCATGATCTGAAGCGGTACAGGAAAATTGGGATGTAACATCTGATCATGAAGACGTTGTTTAATTGTCGCCTGATTGGGAGCAGGTGCGCCATAAATTTTAAACACATTCCCTTTAACAAAAGCAGGAATAAAAAAAGGGAAACCTTGAATATGATCCCAGTGAGAATGAGTAAATAATAAATGTCCTTTGACAGGCATTTCGGACAAGAGAGACTGTCCTAACATCCGTAGTCCTGTTCCTCCGTCAAAAATCAGTCTTTCACCCCCTACTTGCATTTCGATACAAGATGTGTTGCCGCCGTAGCGTACGGTGTCTGATCCAGGACAAGGAATACTCCCTCTGACTCCCCAAAATTTAATCCAGAATCGGTTGTGTAGCATAGGCGAAGCGTCACAAAATGGCAAGACTAATCTTTTTTATAACGGCAAATAACTCCATTAAAGCATCAAATAAAGGGAAACGCTTGATAGATCTACTGAAATAGTCCGCCAATTTTAGAGACATTAAGTGCCAAAATTTACAAATCTCAGAATTTTGTTGTAACTTTTTACAAACAATCGACTAACTCTGGTCATAGACCTTGGTAGACTAAAACCTAGCCAAAAAATGGCTTTGTAATTATGTCTTTTCACTATACGATCCGTAAAGGTCGCACAATCAACCTAAAAATCCTTTTAAAAATATGGTAAACACACTCAAAAAACCAGAATTTGAGGAACTTCGCCCAGGTATCAAAGTCCCATCTAAAGAAACCATTCTGACCCCTCGCTTTTACACTACAGACTTTGAAGCGATGGCTAAGATGGATATTTCCGTCAATGAAGACGAATTAAAAGCCATTTTAGAAGAGTTTCGGATTGATTATAACCGTCATCATTTTGTACGGGATGAGGAATTTAATCAATCTTGGGATCATATCGATGGGGAAACTCGCGCTTTGTTTGTCGAATTTCTGGAAAGATCCTGTACAGCCGAATTTTCTGGATTTTTACTCTACAAAGAATTAGGAAGACGGTTAAAGGATAAAAGTCCTCTTTTGGCTGAGTGTTTTAACCTGATGTCTCGTGATGAAGCGCGTCATGCTGGTTTCTTGAATAAAGCACTGTCTGACTTTAATTTATCTTTGGATTTAGGATTTTTAACCAAGAGTCGTAAATATACGTTCTTTAAACCTAAATTTATCTTTTACGCGACTTATTTATCTGAAAAGATTGGTTACTGGCGTTATATCACGATTTACCGTCATTTAGAAAAACATCCCGAAGATCGAATCTATCCGATTTTCCGTTTCTTTGAAAATTGGTGTCAAGATGAAAACCGTCACGGTGACTTCTTTGACGCGGTGATGAAAGCACAACCTGATATTCTCAATGATTGGAAAGCTAGACTTTGGTGTCGTTTCTTCCTCTTATCAGTTTTTGCGACGATGTATCTCAACGATTTACAGCGTTCTGACTTTTATAAATCTTTAGGTTTAGATGCGCGTGAATATGATAAACACGTCATCGAGAAAACCAACGAAACCGCAGCACGAGTTTTTCCTGTAATGATAGATGTTAAGCATCCTAAGTTCTACAAATCTTTAGAAACTTGTGTCACCAATAATGAGCAATTACGGGCGATCGATGCTTCTTCTAGCCCCAAACCTGTGAAATTCCTCCGTAAGCTTCCTTTATATGCTTCTAACGCTGTAAATCTAATTGGTTTGTATTTTATCAAACCGATTCGGATGGATCATTTACACGGACAAGCTCGTTAATTTCTCTAAGTTAAAATTGAAGTTCTACAATAAGGATTCCGCCTGAACGCGGGATCTTTTTTCACTCTTAAATAACAATTATGCAAACAACATCCGATTATTCTTGCGCTTTTTGTGGCGAAATCAATACAACTTTTGTCGATATTAGTGGGGGATACGAACAATCTTATATCGAAGATTGTCAAGTGTGTTGTCGTCCCAATATTCTCTATATTCGAGTTGACGAAGATACTTTAGATGTTGAAATTGATAGCGATTATGAAGAGGGTTAGCTAGATTAAATCATTGATCTTGTTTTATCATCAATTTTAGTTTTTTTAAATCAACGATCGCACTTCATGAATTCACCATACGCTCACTATTCCAATTTAGTCGATTTGTTACGCTACAGGGCGCAAGAATAAATCAAGCTAATTGTGAACAATCTCACTCAACGCTTCTTCAATGATTTCCTCACTGACCCCTCGTCGTTTTAAACTAGCAATTAAAGCGGTTACTGTTTGGCTTTCCATTCGTTCTAAATCTTCACGCAATCCTTGACCAATGTAAGCACGAATTAACGGTTGATATCCAGAAAAACCGAGTAATGGTGCAAGTTGCTTAAGGTCTTCTAATACATCTTCAGGAATACGAATTGTGATACTCGTCATTGGACGGTTTTTATCTAATCTCTTTTTCAGTGTTTCATATTTCATAATCTTCTCGCTCATTCGTCGTTGCTTTACGGGCTGAAATAATATAAGGCTTTGTAATGTAGACGAAATGTATTTACATTGTCAATACGTTTTTAAAAAATTTGAAGGCTGAAAAATCTTGAAAAAAGCAATGTATCTTATTTGATAATAAACCTTAGTTTTGATCAATCCTTCACGATCGCATTTCATGAACCAATCCCTAGCTCACTATTCTAATCTAGTCGAATTGTTACGCTACAGGGCAACTGAACAGGCCGAACAAGTTGCTTATCGTTTTTTACAAGATGGGGAAACCGAAAAAGCAGCAATTACTTACCACGAATTAGATCAAAAAGCAAGAGCGATCGCAGTTAAACTTAAATCATTGACTCATTCTGGTTCAACAGCCGTTATTATTTATCCTTATGAATCAGGTTTAGAATTTATTGCCGCATTTATGGGGTGTTTGTATGCGGGAGTAATAGCGGTTCCCTGTCATCCTCCCATGAACCGACATGGTTATTATGACCTACAACTCCGTCTCACTTCTTCGGGGGCCAAGGTTATCCTCACTGAAAAAAGTTTACTGTCTAAATTACAAAATCAACTCACTACACCAGATCTTAACTGGTTTGTCACCGATGACTTATTGCTAGATCTTGCTTCAAACTGGACACATCCTGATATTAGTCCAGATACGCTGGCTTTTTTACAATATACTTCGGGTTCAACGGGACAGCCAAAAGGAGTCATGATTACTCATGATTGTATTATGCACAATCAACAGATGCTTAAACTCGCTTTTGGACACAATGAAACATCAGTGGGTGTGGGATGGCTACCTTTATTTCATGATATGGGACTCATTGGCAAAGTGATTCAAGCGTTGTATGTAGGTCGTCCTTCGGTTTTCATGTCACCTGTTGCTTTTATTCAAAAACCGATACGCTGGTTACAAGCTATTTCTCAGTACAAAGCTACTACCAGTGGCGCACCGAATTTCGCGTTTGATTTGTTGTGTCGTCATGTCACACCAGAACAGCGAGATGATCTTGATCTTAGCAGTTGGGATGTAGCGTTCTCTGGAGCCGAACCGATACGAGTTGAGACAATGGATCGATTTTACGAGTTTTTTTCGCCATGTGGGTTCCGTCGAGAGGCTTTTTATCCTTGTTATGGAATGGCCGAAGCAACGTTATTGATATCGGGGGGACAAAAGACGGAGTTACCTATTATTAAATACGTCAATGAAGCTGCTTTAGAAGAAAATAAGGTTATCACGGCAAACCAAGAAAAGAAAGGTTATCGCGTGATGGTCGGATGTGGTCATGCTTGGTTAGATGAACAAATTATCATTGTAGATCCAGATACATTAAATCGTCGATCACAAAATCAAGTAGGAGAAATTTGGGTATCGGGTTTAGGTTTAGGAAAAGGTTATTGGAATGACCCCGAAAAAACTGCCAATACATTCCATGCTTACACTAAAGATACAGCCGAGGGGCCATTTTTACGAACAGGTGATTTAGGTTTTTTACAGGGCAGTGAATTATTTATTACAGGTCGTCTTTATGATGTATTGTTATTCTGGGGATTTAATCACTATCCCCAACATATCGAGGAAACTGTAGAAAACTCTCATCCTGCATTTAGAAAAAATTGTAGCGCGGCGATTAGTGTAGAAATAAAGGGAGAAAATAAACTCGTTATTATACAAGAAGTTGAACGAACTTATCGACAGTCTATTGTGATTGATGATTTAATTGAGTCAGTTCGGTGGACAGTTTTTGATAAGCATTTTGTCGATATTTATGCTTTTGTTTTAATTAAAACGGGAAGTATACCCAAAACATCTAGCGGAAAAATTCAGCGTCATTTGTGTAAAACCAAGTATCTTGATGGTAGTTTAGATCTGATTGATGAGTGGCATTCTCCAAATAATGCAGCAACGGATCTGACTTCAATTCTCAAACGCTATTTTAATCCGAAAACACATCTTAGAAGATATTTTACGCTGGCTAGAGGAAAAATACGGCGGTTATTTTTATGAAAATTGCAATTATTAGTTCTGGTTTTCTTCCTGTAGTTGATGGGGTGACTGTGACTCAACTTTATCGACTACAAAAATTGAGCGAATATGGACATCAGGTTCTATTATTCTGCCCTGACTATCAACCTTTAGTTAAAGTTTATCCAAATTGGCAAGACTATACAGGCGAAATTTATTCAGGTGTCCATGTTATTAATCTTCCGAGTACATCATTTGTTGGTTTAGATTTTGAACAAAATGTTACTCAATCATCCTATCAAATTGTTTTACAAGAATTAGAAAAATTTCAACCCGATATTATTCATGTTGATGAACCTGAACGGTTATGGCTAGGTTTTTTCAGGGTTTCTGGGATTAATTATGCGAAACGTGTTGGAATTCCTTGTGTTAGTTTTTTCCATACTAATTTTGTTGAATATATGGATGATTATTTACCGATTCCATCTATTTTAATTAAGGGATTACAATTAGTAATGAAGCGTCATCGACGAGGAATTTATAATGCTTATGATGCGACCTTAGTTTCAAGTCGAGTCACGGCAGATTATCTAGTAAAAACAGGAGTCAACAATATTATTTATGGTCAGTTTTTAGGAATAGATACTCAGCGATTTGCTTCAGTTGTTCGAGATGAGCAGTTTTGGCAAAATCAATATAATATTTCAAATATAGAAAATAAAGTTAAACTGATTTTCTTGGGTCGTTTATCTCCTGATAAAAATTGGAAATTTACACTAGATGCTTTAACAAAATTAGATTGTTCTAATTTGGCTTTAATTATTGCTGGTGATGGAGAGATGCGAGAGGAAATTATAACAAAGCTAAAACAAATTACTTCAAATATTTACTTTTTAGGGCGAATTTCTCCTGATCATGTTTCTGAAATTCTTGTTAATAGTGATATTCATGTAACAACTTCAGAAAAAGAAACGACTGGACTAACCGTATTAGAATCATTTGCTGCTGGAATTCCCGTTATTGCGCCTCGTGCGGGTGGTTTTATTGATAGTGTTCATAATGGTGAAAATGGATTTTTATATAATTCGGATAATAGTGATGATTTTATTAACAAACTAAAATTATTGATTGATAATTCTGATTTACGTCACCAAATGGGAATTGAAGCAAAAGAAAGTGTAATTAATTATAGTTGGGAAGAAACTGTACAAAATTTATTGAAAGTTTGGCAACAGGAAATAGAAAAGAAAGCTAATCAATAAAATAGTGAATCAGGACAATACAAATTAACCATAAATCTATATTTATGGCTGCGGTTTCTCTATCCAATTCTTTTTATTATTTCAATAATATATTCTTTGAGCTTATATTACAAAGTCTTGCGAAACAATTCTTTAAAATAAAAGCTTTTGAAATTTAATGAGCCAAGTTAAAATAGAAATAATCAGCTTTTTGTTATATATCTTAATATGTAATATGCTTGAACAGACACAAAAAATAAACAATCAACTTGTATCTGCTAGTGAATTAACTCATACCTTAGAAGAAAACTCATTAGCTTCAGCAAGTTTTTATTCTCTATTAGCTTTAGCAACTGCTATCGCTACTTTTGGGCTTTTGGGAAATAATGCAGCTACGATCATTGGTGCCATGATTGTCGCACCTTTAATGAATCCTATTGTTAGTTTAGCTTATGGGATTATTACAGGTAAGAAAAATTTACTTAAACAGTCTCTCTTTACACTTTTGACTGGAATAGTTGTCGTTATTTTGCTCGGTTATTTACTGAGTGAATTAGTCGGTACAAAAGTAGTTGGTTCAGAAATTGTGGGACGAACTGCACCCAATTTAATCGACTTAGGAGTAGCTATTGCTTCTGGATCTGCGGCGGGTTTAGCTCTTTCTAATCGTAATATTTCCAATGCTTTACCTGGGGTTGCGATCGCAGTAGCTTTAGTACCGCCTTTGTGCGTTGTCGGAATTGGTTTAGCATTAGGAAATAATGCAATTGTTGATATTACTTTAAATCGCCGCTTAAATGAAGCTTTAGATATTCCAACAGGAGCTTTTTTACTTTTTCTAACTAACTTAGCTGGCATTATTCTCTCAGCAGGCATTGTTTTTGTTTTAGAAAAATATGGTGTTTTACGCAAATCTCTTATAGGGTTGTTGATTACCTTAATTACCGCTATCCTCGTATCTCTACCTTTAAACTATCGCTTGCAGGAATTTTTATTAACTAACAAAGTTTTTCAACAAATCAATCAATTTGCTACAGTTTACGCTCAAGAGAAAGATTGGGTTACTCAAATTGATGCTCAAGATATTTATGTAGATCAACAAAAAGATAACATTTCAGTTTTCTTAAGTGTTACTGCTCCAAAAGATGCTATCTCTCAAGGAGATGTAACGCAATTAGAAAAATTTTTAACGGAACAAAACAAGAAACCTGTTACTCTTGAAATGCGAGTATTGCCCTTTGAGGTTTTTAAAACTCAACCCTAGCGTCTTTAATTCGTGAATTTGCGTAAATTTCTCTAGAGCTTTATGTTAATTTTCATCGGCTAACTGTGTATTCTAACGATAGAGATGGTCTTAATTATCCGTTCCTAAAGCATCCCCCATCTCTTGCCAATATGATAAAACATTTGTACGAATCCCACAATAAAGAACAAGAAATTCAAGATTTAATTGACGCTACGCCTTTGTTTAGAGGCTTATCTGAAGAAATTTTAAGTCAAGTCACTTCTAATGCAGTCACACGTTCTCATCCTGCTAACCGAGTCATCCTACTCGAAAATGATTGGGGTGGTTCAGTATATTTTATTGTTGAGGGATGGGTCAAAATTCGGACTCATAATGTTGATGGAAAAGAAGTAACCCTAAATATTGTAGGTTCTGGGGAAATTATCGGCGAAATGGCCGCACTTGAAGAAGTTCCTCGTTCAACCGATGCCATTACTCTAACTACAACGACAATTAGTAGTATTCCTGCACAAGATTTTGTCAATTTTCTCAATATCGAACCTCTAGCAGGTATCCGTTTGGCACAACTGATGGCTAAACGGTTACGTCAGTTAAACCGTCGCTTACGTTTACGAGAGGCTGACAGTTTATCCAGAGTGGTAGACACTTTATTATTCTTAGCAGAAGGACAAGGCAAAAAAGGAATCAAAGGTCTAGAAATTCCGAACCTACCCCATCGAGAACTCAGTAGTATTAGTGGGTTAGCGCGAGAAACTGTCACAAGGTCATTAACTAAACTGGAACGAAAAGCCTTGATTAGTCGAACTCAAGATATTCTTTGTATTCCTGATATGATTGCTCTAGAGCGCGTGATTGTCTAGAGAACTACCAAAAACTGTTAAGATCAGACTTTCTGGTTTTCTCACAAATCTTTTGATGAATGACCCTCTTGATAATCGCTCTGTCTCTAAAATAGATGATACTAATTGGGTTGATGCAGGAGATAATGAAACGTCCTCCCCAATGACTTCCATCTCTCCTGAACAACCTCCACCAAAAGTTTCACCACGAAAAACTACAACTCTTGTGATGGTCGAGACGGCTTTTTTAGCAAGTACGGCTAGTCTTATTTGGTTGATTAATTATTATTTTCCCATTGGGCCATTATTACGGATTTTCTTTCCGATACCGATTGCTTTAGTTTATCTACGTTGGGGAAGTCGTGCATCTTGGATGAGTGCGATCGTCTCTGGACTGTTATTATCAGTTCTAATGGGGCCGACTCGTAGCATTGTTTTTTTGATGCCTTATGGTTTAATGGGTGTCCAATTAGGTGTATGTTGGCGACGGGGCGCACCTTGGTTATTTTCGATAGTTACTGGGGCTTTACTCGGTGCTTTTGGCTTATTCTTCCGATTTTGGTTATTTTCCATCCTTTTGGGCGAAGATCTCTGGACATTTGTGATTACACAAGTCACAGAGTTAGCGGAATGGATTTTTCTAAAGTTAGGTTTACTGGCTGTACCGAGTTTTGAACTGATTCAAGTTTTAGCGGTTAGCACGATTGTGTTCAATAGTTTGTTGTATTTATTTACGGTTCATTTGGTGGCATTATTGGTACTAGACCGTTTAGGAAATCCGATACCCCGTCCTCCTCAATGGGTACAAACTTTATTAGATTATGAATGAAGTTTATACTCAGTTTCCAACGGGACAAGCTTGGTTAAAACGCTATCAAGGTTGTTTACCGATATTGGCCTGTATTTTGGGCTTTACGGAAACGGGTTTGATTTCTGGTATTTCGGCTGCGGGTGCTACACCAGACGATCGCAAGTATACCGCATTAGCTGACGCAGAATATTTAATTAATGGTACTCAACCTTACCCGACTTACCCATTACCTCCTCTGACGGTGGGTGCATCTCCTGTTTATATTTCTCGTGCAGTCATTGAATCATTCAATCTTCCTGTATATTTATTTAATTCTGGTTTAATCACCACTCCTTCTGTCCCGCATATCGATTTACAAGGTATAGCGGCACGTTGTGTATCGACAGGGCAAGCTTTACCTTTAAATATAGTCGAACATCTTTTTATTCAGGGAATGGAATGGGGTGAAAAATTAGCTCAAAACGCAAAAAACAGTTATTTAGTGATTGGTGAATGTGTGGTTGGGGGAACGACAACTGCTTTAAGTCTTCTTACGGGTTTAGGAATTGCAGCACACAGGAAAGTCAATAGTAGTCATCCGCAATGTAATCATCAGCAAAAATGGTTAATTGTCCAAGAAGGGTTACAAAAAGCCAAGTTTTCTCATCCTCTCGAATTAGTAGCATCTGTGGGTGATCCGATGCAAGTTGTCGCGGCGGGAATGGCGATGACAGCAAGTCAGTCAGTCGGTGTTCTCTTAGCAGGTGGTACCCAAATGCTCGCGGTTTACGCGTTGATACAAGCTCTTAATCATCCTGTGAACTGGGACAATATTGTAGTAGGAACGACACGATGGGTCGCCGAAGACCCGACAGGTGATACAGTGGGTTTAGCCGAACAACTGAAAACGGTTCCTTTACTCGCTACACAACTGAATTTTGCTCAATCAATTTATCCTCAGCTAATAGCATATGAGCGAGGATTTGTCAAGGAAGGAGTTGGAGCAGGCGGATGTGCGATCGCAGCCCATCTTTACGCAAATTGGACAAACGAAAAACTCGTCAAAGCCATTGAAAATAGGCTATTTAAAAATTCTCATTTAAAAAAATTATAGTAGGAGTGCAAAAACAAAATCTTTTAGCATATCTTATTTGTTTACAAAACATGATATATTTTAACTAAAGTTTACAAAGGTGTATTTATGCCATTTACGATTGATTCGGCTCGTAACATCTTCCCTAACACCCTCTCCGCAGATGCCGTGCCTGCAACCATCGCCCGCTTCAGTCAGTTGAGTGCTGAAGACCAACTGGCCTTAGTCTGGTTTGCCTATCTAGAAATGGGTAAAACAATTACGATCGCGGCTCCTGGTGCTGCTAGTATGGTATTTGCAGAGAAAACCATGAATGAAGTCCGTGCCATGACTCCTCTGCAACAATCGCAGGTGATGTGTGATCTCACCAACCGTGCAGATACTCCTATCTGTAGAACCTATGCTACTTGGTCAGCTAATATTAAACTTGGTTTTTGGTATCAGCTAGGACAATGGATGGAAGATGGCAGCGTTGCCCCTATTCCTAAAGGTTATCAGCTTTCCGCTAATGCTTCTGCCGTTCTTGAAGCGATTAAAAAACTTGAATCAGGTCAGCAAATCACCGTTTTACGCAATTGTGTTGTTGATATGGGCTTTGATGCCAGTAAAATGGGAACTTACACCAAAGTTGCTGAACCCGTTGTACCGCCCCAAGATATGTCACAGCGTACCAAAGTCGCAATTGAAGGTATTACTAATCCTACCATTTTAAGTTATATGGATAACTTAAACGCTAACGACTTTGACGCACTCATTAATTTATTTGCACCCGACGGAGCCTTACAACCTCCCTTCCAAAGACCAATTGTCGGTAAAGAGGCTATAATGCGCTTTTTCCGTGAAGAATGTCAAAATCTTAAATTACTGCCCGAAAAAGGAGTTTCTGAACCCGCACAAGATGGCTTTACTCAAATCAAAGTCACTGGAAAAGTCCAAACGCCTTGGTTTGGTGCAGGTGTAGGGATGAATATGGCATGGCGATTTTTAATTAATCCCGAAGGAAAAATCTTCTTTGTTGCCATTGATTTACTAGCTTCTCCTAAAGAATTATTAAACTTTGTTCGTTAAAAACGTCTTGTAAAAATATTTAATGTAGGGGTTTGGTTTCCAAACCCTTCATTATTTATTATGGGAAAAATTATGAGTAATTTGTTAAGTTATGCTAAGATAAATAAAGTTTAAGCTTAATATAACTATTTATAACCATGCAAGTGAGCGAACTAATCTGGTCAGAAACGGAAAAAGAAATAGCACATCAAGCTTTTAATAGAGCCTATGAGCGTGAACTGATGACTTTAATCGAATATGTTCGAGAGCAAAGCAATAATATCGATAAAATTGATGATGTCTGGACTCTACACGACTTCTTAAGCGCGAAAAGACATCAAATCGATGGTAAATATGATTTTCGCTATTCTGTGCTTCTTTTCGTTTTTGCTGATTTACTCAAAGAAGGATGGCTGCATCAAGCAGATATAGAGGGTTTAGAAAAAGATAAACTTGCTAAGATAACGGCTCTATCTCGAATGTAACCAATAAAATATAAAATCATTAATAATACATTTAAAAATGTATTTAAAATGAATTTTAATAGGATATCAATTTTGAAAAACATTATGTTAACATTCATTGCTAGTTGTATTAATATCTAAAATCGATAGCAATGAAACTCCCAAATTTTCTGATTATTGGTGTTCAAAAAGCTGGAACAAGTTCTATTAATCGCTATCTGAAAGAGCATCCTCAAGTTTACATGAGTCCGCTTAAAGAAACTAACTTTTTGACGAATGTATCCAAGGATAGTCAACAGAATGATTCAAGCCAAAGCAAAAGAATAACAACCTTTGAACAATATGCTCAATTGTTTGAAAATGTTGATGATGAAATTGCGATTGGTGAAGCGAGTCCTAATTACTTATTTCATTATCAAAGTTCTTCAGAGTTAATTCATCAATATCTACCCCAGGCCAAATTAATCGCAATTATTCGAGATCCATCAGAAAGAGCCTATTCTGATTACTTGATGCACGTCCGAGAAGCAAAATATAAGGGCAAAAGTTTAGTAGAACAGCTTAAAACTAGCTCTCAAACCTCTTATACACTTTTAAAAGGACTGTATTACCAACCCCTAAAACATTTTGTTGAAAAGTTTGGCTCAGATCAAATACAAGTTTACTTATATGAAGATTTTTGTCGATCGCCCCTTATGTTTATGCAAACTCTCTATGAATTTATAGGAGTAGATCAGACATTTCAGCCAGATATGTCTTATAAAATGCAACAAGGAAAACTACCTAAAAACAAAACTGTTAATAATCTGTTGCGAACTGAAAATCCGATTAGAACCGCCGCAGCTAATACCCTTAAATTCTTTTTCCCACTTCAAGTCAGACAAAAGATTCGGAATCAAATACTAGAAGCCAATTCTATAGATAAAAAGCAAGTTCCTTTAAGTACCGAAGAGCGAAAACTTTTAGTCAATTATTATCGAGATGATATTTTAAAATTGCAAGACTTGATTAATCGAGATTTATCAGCTTGGCTAAAATATTAAGAAAATCAGCCAATCTTGTTCAATAATTGCTGCTAGTTGGTTTCTAGCCACTCAAAAACCTGCTGTAACTGATTAATATTGATAAATCCATACTGCCACAAGATGATCGGTAATGAACCTGCCGCCGCATCACATTGACGTACAGCGCGTTCTAGAGACGGGGAAGGAATATCCATCTCGCGGTTTAAAAATTGTAGCAGTAATTGTTCTTGTTGAGCCTCCATGATCTTCCTGACAACCTGTCTGACTTGACGATGTGAATTTTAATTTAAAGTAATTCGGTTGATTTGCCTTCCTACTATTAGGTGATTCCATAAGAGATGGTATAGCTTGATACCATTTTTTATGACTAGCCTTATATAATACCAGACATTTGCTCTTTTGGATAAGTTAAATCATTAATTAACCTATGACTTTACATCATTTAAACAGGTGGTTGTGACAATCCTATGATATTTTAATGAAATTTTTGCTTTATTTTGATGCGGGTAAGGTCTGAAAATGAATTTCAGGATCTTGAGCAACCCAACCAACCGATAATTTAGTTCTAACTTCAAAATGGAGATGAGGAGATGAGATATCAGGTTCACCCGTTATCCCCACTGCACCAATCACATCGCCTGTTTGCACAGATTCACCCATTTTCACATTAACTTTACTTAAATGGGCATAACGAGTTTGACGATCGCTTGGATGATTAATCACAATCAGAATACCATAAGCCCCTTCTTGCCCAACAAAGACCACCTCTCCGCCTTCAGCCGCTAGAACATTTGTACCTATATCGGCTAACAAATCTACGCCACTATGAAATAAACGTTGTTGTCCAATTGGACTTGATTGCCAACCGTATTTTAAGCCAATCTGTGCCACAAACGGCAACGGATAGCCATTGAGTCCCAAATAATCTTTTTTGGTGCTGCTACTCCAGTTCGTTCCAGGAATAAACACAATATTCGGTGTTTTAGCACAGCCATTCAGTTCAAATAATACATCAGAACTAATTCCATAGGCTTCTCCAATATCTCTCCAAGTTGCGCCTTTTGGGGATTGTATGCGAATACCATTAAACGGAGGAATCAGAATTTCTTTTCCGACGGGGACTGTTTTTTGTTTGAGGATGGGATTAAGTCGGATTAGGGTTTCAGGTAAAAGATTATTTTGTTGCGCGATACTTTGTACCGTTTCACCTACTCTAATTTTGTGTCGTTTGAGACGAGAAAGAACAGGAGAAGGACAAAGCGGTGTGTTTGGTTTCATTTGAGGTTGAGGAAAACCCGACTGTGCGAAAACCGATTGAGCTATACTCACTAAAAATAGCCCAATTATTCCCCCACATCGCAATATTTTTAAACCTTTCATCATGCCTTCTTAAAGCACTCTCAAAATACTGGGAATACTATGAATCGCTTCTAAACTTTTAATTTCCATAAGGGCTTGACGGAAATTTCCTTCTTTAACATTATGAGTCACCACGACAATTTCGGCTAAATTATCTTGAAAACCGATTTGTACAACAGATTCTAGACTAACATTATGTTTACCGAAACTCGTGCCTAAATGTCCAATTACCCCAGGCACATCTCGACACAAGAAACGAGCATAAAAACGAGTCTGAAGTTCTTCAATAGGAGTCAAATTACAATAATGCTGATGGGTACAGGTCAAAAGCGGATCTAAAATTTTACCATTGCCACCACTTTCGAGAATTGCCGCAATATTCATAATATCAGAAACCACAGCACTAGCGGTCGGGCCTTCACCTGCCCCACGACCAAAAAACATGACTTGTCCAAGGGGTTCGCCTTCGACTAAAATCGCATTATACACCCCGTTAATACTGGCTAATGGGTGTGTTTTGGGAACAAATGTCGGATGTACTCTCAATTCTAGAGTATCTGATGCGTCACCTTGAGACCCTCTAGCAATAGCAAGTAACTTAATATTAAAACCTAAGCGATCGGCATAGTTAATATCAACTGCACTCACTGAAGAGATGCCTTCACAGTAAACATCTTCGCGCTTAACTCGTCCCCCAAAACCCAATGACGCAAGAATCGCAATTTTATCGGCTGCATCGAGTCCATCGACATCCGCAGTCGGATCAGCTTCAGCATAACCTAATTTTTGCGCTTCGGCTAAAACCTCGTCAAAATCTGCCCCTTCCTGGGTCATTTGGGTCAGAATATAGTTAGTTGTTCCGTTGACGATGCCGATAATACTATTAATTCTGTTTGCACCAAGGGACTGTTTTAAAGGTTTAATCACGGGAATGCCGCCACCGACTGCCCCCTCCAATAACACATAAACACCCGCTTCATTAGCAGCCGTATATATTTCTTCACCATAACGCGCTATCACGGCTTTATTGGCAGTAACGATGTGTTTTCCGTGACCGATGGCTTTTAAAATCAGGGTTCGTGAGGGTTCTAATCCACCGAGTAATTCTACAACAATATCGATATCTGGATCGGTAACAACTTCTTCTAGAGACGTGGTGAATAAGTCAGATGATAAAGGAACGTCACGGGTTTTAGAAAGGGATCGAACTCCGACTCGATGAATGTTAATCTCTTTAACAAGTGGATTTCGGCCCACTGGATCGAGTAAAATCTTAGCGACTCCAGTTCCGACCGTTCCTAAACCCAGTAATCCAATCTTAAACGCCACAATGATGATCCTTTATTTGTTCCCTTATCTAGATTAGCAGGTCGATTCTTGTTTAAGGAATTCTTTGAATGACCTTAACGTTATCCGTTTTACCTTTGGGATAACCGCAGCGTGTCGGGTTCCATTGCGTATCAGTAATGACAAAACCCTCTGGAGTCGGCGCATCAGCACACACTTCTATTGTCTTACCTGGAGAAACATCCACATACTTAACTAAACTCCAAACATTGTAACTGAGTGTCGTCGGATTTCCGCAACGATTCGGACTCCATTCATCATTCATTTTGATGTAACCACTTGGTACAGATGTATCAGCGCAAATGGAAATCATTGCAGGTGTGGCGGAAGCCGAATTAGTCGATACAGTATCTTGTTTTTTGTTACAATCATAAGCCCTACCACTGGCTGATCCTGTTCTACCGTAACCCCCTCCGTCAATACTATCCCAGACAATATGAGTAGCACCTAATTTCGCCGCATCCCCTCTAGCATCTTTTTTAGCAGAATTCCGACCATGTTCAGCAAATAAACCGCCTCCCCAAAAAGAACCTCCCTCGACACTGCCTAAAAAAGCGCAACCCGCTACTATAGTAGGATCAGCATCTTGTACTTGTTCTTCGTTGGCTAGTACAGGTGTCATCATATCTAATGCCAAACAGATAAAAATACTTGGCAAAAGCCATAAATGTCTAACTACTTTTTCCTTCATCATTTTTTTTGTAAAGTGTACTATGGTCTTAAAGTTAGGGAACTTATTCGAGATCTTCTCAAAATTTTTTATCATTGTATACTCTAATTGATGAAGTTGTCATAAAATTTAAGGAGAAAAGTTTGCTACGTTTGGGATTTCAAAAATCTAATTTAAGCCGAAAACAAGCTTTAGTCTTAATCGGTATTTGGATGATTATTGGGTTAGTCCTTCGGTTTACCCAACTGACGGCAAAATCTCCCTGGACAGACGAATTTGCTACGATGGTTTTTAGTCTAGGCAATGATTTTAATTCGGTTCCTATCAATCAACTCATTTCAGTTGAAACTCTTTTACAACCTCTGAGAATTAATTCAAACGCTACGATTAATGATGTCATTTCTTTAATTGTCCAAGAAGATAATCATCCACCTTTATATTTTGTCCTGTGTCATTGGTGGGTGAAATTATTTCCGACTGATGGGAAATATGTTTCTTTATTTGCTATGCGATCGCTCCCTGCTCTGTTTGGAGTTTTAGCCATTCCTTTAAGTTATTTTTTGAGTAAAATCGCTTTTCGTTCTACGTTAGCAGGACAATTTTCAGCCGCAATGATGGCTGTATCACCCTATGGAATTTATCTAGCGCAAGAAGCTCGTCATTATACGCTAGGGGTTTTATGTGTTATTGCTACTCTTTGTTGTTTAATTAGTGCTATTTGGCATTTATATGAGCGTAAGTTAATTCCAATTAGTTTGGTTTTCGGTTGGATTATTATTAATAGTTTAGGTTTAGCTACACATTATTTTTTTAGTATTACCTTAGGTGCGATTTTATTAACCTTATTGTGTTTTTTAGTTTATCAAATTAGAAGCAAAAACCTTTATTTTAATAATTGGCTACGAATTGGAATTGTTGGTCTAGGAACTTTCACAACGGCTGCGGTTTGGTTTTTAACAGTTGTTCCTAGAGATTATGGTAAAGGAATGATTTACTGGCTAGTGCATTATGTAACTGATTTTTTAAGTTTTATTAGTCCAATCGTTCAATTAATTGCTGGTTGGATTGTCATGATTTCACTTTTGCCGATTGAAGCGAATTCTTTAGTGATTATTATTCTATCGGCTTTAATTATGATCTTATTTTTTATCTGGTTTATTCCGCTTATTATTCAAGTTTTTAAACAAGCGTGGGCAACTGATTATAGATTAGGTTTAGTGGGATTGGGTGGATTTTTTATTAGTGCCAATCTTCTATTTTTGTTTATTACCTATGTTATGACTCTCGATATTACTAAAGCCGCCCGCTATAATTTTACTTATTTTCCTGCTGTCATAGCTTTAATGGGTATGGTTTTAGCTATTTTATGGAAAGAAAATATAATTAAAAAGAATTTTTTACAAATAAAAACAGGAAAACAGGCAGTTATTATTATCTTAATCATGGGTTTTTTAAGCTCTTTAACGGTTAGTTACAACTTAGGATACCGTAAATATTATCTACCTGATCAATTGGTTAAAGTTATGCTGCAAAATTCAGCTAAACCGATTTTAATTGCAACTCCTTATAGAAGTTTAGTACAAGTCGGTGAAATGATGGGTATTGCTAGAGAATTAGAAAAATCTTCAAAGACTGATAAAATATCTTTTTATTTAATGCCTGATAATTCTTTAACTAAAGTACAATCTAATTTACAAAATTTATTAAGTAAAATTAATCGATCTGTGGACGTTTGGGCGATTAACTGTACAGATAAATTTAGAGTTAACTTTGAAGGGAAGTTACAGTTACGAGGTTGTGAAGAAAATCTAGAAAATAAACAATATATTAATGGTTATGGGTATCAACATTTTCAATGTTATAAGCCCCAACCAATTAAATCATAAACTTTAATGAGTCAAAAACAATTACTTTATTTACTTCAGTTAACTAGCCCTACTTTACCAGTCGGAGCCTATAGTTATTCAGAAGGGTTAGAAACCCTTGTAACTCAACAAATCATTAGCAATAAAGAAACTTTACAACACTGGATCATTCAGTCTTTAAAATATGGTTCAATTCGTGTAGAATCAGCCGTAATGCTACGGGCATATGACCTTTTTATCGACAATGATCTAGAGAGTTTAATCAACTGGAATCAATGGTTATCAGCGACTAGAGAAACTCAAGAATTAAGAAATCAAAGTTGGCAAATGGGACAATCTTTACTCAAATTATTTAATGAATTACAACCCGAAATTAAACCCATTTCAGAAAAACTTTATCCTAATAGTAATTATGCTGTTGTTTTTGGAATAGCGGGAGCAATCTGGAATATTTCGCGTCAAGAACTATTATTAGGGTATCTACAAAGTTGGTCAAGTAATTTAGTAAATGCTGGACTTCGTTTAATTCCTTTAGGACAGACTGACGGACAAAAAATATTAGTCTATATCCAAAATACTTTAATTCAATCACAAGATATTTTAGAATTAAACGACGAAGATCTAAGAGGTTGGGGTTGGGGTTTATCTTTAGCCAGTATGCAGCACGAAACACTTTATACAAGACTATTTAGAAGCTAGAATTTTATGAAACTGACGACATTAAATCAACTTCCAGAACAATCAGTCTCTCATAACCCAGAAATCAAAAAAAGGGTAATGTTAACCCCTCATGAATTACCAAATATAACTAATTTCTCGCAAGCTATTTTTACACCTGGGCAAACTGCGCTCGCTCATGCTCATGAGACAATGTACGAAGTATTTTATATTGAATCTGGTGAAGGAACAATTCGGATTAATGGTGAAGATTATCCGTTAACTCAAGGAACGTGTGTCGTTGTTGAACCGAAAGAAATACACGAAGTGATTAATGACAGTCAGAATAATTTAGTGATGACCGTTTTAGGGGTTATTAGTCCTTGAGCTACTGGGTGAGCAAGGGAACTGATACCTTAAATTGATTGGGTTTTCCATTTTCCAAAAATTTAGATGGGCAATGCTCACCAGCAAAATTTTAGGCAAGGGGTTTATAGTAATCCGTAGTAGTGACAACCCCGATCGCTTTTTCATCTTGATTAATACACTGAGAATTATCAACAAACTTACAAACTCTGGCCCAAAGTTTAGCGCGGGTGCCAGCAGGCCCATGTGCAAAAACAACGCGATCGCCACCAATCATTTTTTGAATCTTGACACCACATACAGAACAAGTTTGAGTATTTGAATCTGACATAACCCTTCAGTTTTTATTTAAAAATAATGGTTAAAGCATAACGTAATTGTCTCAAATATAAAGTCAATCTCGTTACCGCTTACCTAGATAATAACGCTTAAAATGTGGGTAAAATCCTCTAGCTTTAGAAGTATTATCCAAATAAAAAGCGAGAGATAATCTCCCGCTCAAGACATATTTATTAGCTTAAATTAGCCTTCTTTACGAGTGGTTACGTCACCCAGTTTTTGGAATAAACCAAACTCAATTTGTTCGCCAAGATCGGGATCAATACCAGCAAATACATCACGATAAAGAGTACGTGAACCATGCCAAATATGACCGAAGAAGAACAACAGAGCAAAACAAGCATGACCAAACGTAAACCAACCGCGAGGACTGGTACGGAATACCCCATCAGATTTGAGGGTTTCACGGTCAAAGTCAAACGCTTCACCCAATTGAGCGCGACGAGCAATTTGTTTGACTGCACCTGGTTCTGTAAAGGTTTGGCCATCTAATTGACCACCGTAGAAGGTTGCAGATAAACCAGTTTGCTCAAAGCTGAGTTTAGATTCAGCACGACGGAAGGGAACATCAGCACGGACAACACCATCAGCATCAGCGAGAACAACGGGGAAGGTTTCAAAGAAGTTCGGCATCCGACGTACGAATAATTCGCGACCTTCTTTATCTTTAAAGATGGGGTGTCCTAACCAAGATTTAGCGATTCCGTCACCGCTATCCATCATGCCAACGCGGAATAAACCACCTTTAGCGGGGCTATTACCGACATAATCAAAGAAAGCAAGCTTTTCTGGAATTTTTTCCCAAGCTTGGGCGACGCTATCGCCAGCAGCAATATTCGCATCAACACGACGTTGAATCTCTTGTTGGAAATAACCACTATCCCACTGATAACGGGTCGGGCCAAAAAGTTCGATAGGGGTTGTTGCGTTGCCATACCACATCGTACCAGCAACAACAAAAGCCGCAAAGAACACAGCCGCAATACTACTTGATAAAACGGTTTCGATGTTACCCATTCTTAACGCTTTGTAAAGCCGTTCGGGAGGTCTAACCGTTAAATGGAATAAACCCGCAATAATCCCAACAATTCCCGCCGCGATGTGGTGTGCGACTACCCCACCTGGATTAAAGGGGTCAAAGCCTTCTGGCCCCCATGATGGTGCCACCGCTTCAACATGACCCGTCACCCCATAGGGATCAGAAACCCACATCCCTGGCCCCCAAAGCCCGGTTAAATGGAAAGCACCGAAACCGAAGCAAAGTAGACCAGATAAGAACAGGTGAATCCCAAACATTTTGGGTAAATCTAAAGCAGGTTCGCCAGTACGGGGATCAGTAAAAAGTTCTAAATCCCAATAAACCCAGTGCCAAACAGCCGCTAGGAATAATAAACCTGATAAAACGATGTGAGCAGCAGCTACGCCCTCAAAAGACCAAAAACCAGGATCAACGTTATTTTCACCTGTGACACTCCAGCCACCCCAAGAACCCGTCACACCAAGACGAGCCATAAAGGGCAGCACGAACATTCCTTGCCGCCACATGGGGTTTAATACTGGATCGCTCGGATCAAAAATAGCAAGCTCATAAAGAGCCATCGAACCCGCCCAACCTGCTACTAAAGCGGTGTGCATCAGGTGAACAGAGATAAGCCGTCCTGGGTCATTCAGAACAACTGTGTGAACTCGATACCAAGGTAGTCCCATTGACTACGCTCCTCCTATGTGACAATCAAGATTCTAATTTAGACGCTTTTGAAAGCAGATGTGATAAGTAATTAAGATTAACTCATCCCACCATGAGAGAAAAGACTTAATCACATTACATTATCTCTCGAAAAGGAAATTTATTTAAAGAAGTGTAACTATTATTAGAACGGATTTCAAGGTGTACCACCAGAGATCATTGAGTCAGCATCATTTTTCATCACCTCATCGGCATCTCTTAAGCGTTCAATCACTTGATCGGCACTCATCAGCCGTCTTAGAACAACTTGGCCGATGGTGGGAACTGAATCGGCTACTTGATTTCCTGGTTTGACTTCTAACATGAGTACCGCTTCTTCAACTTCGTATAGCCAGAGAATTTCCTCACGTTCTATAATACCTAATTTTAAACGCTGAATTTTCGGTTGACGTCGCCAAGCGTTTGTATCCCATAATCCGCCAAACTCCCAAACACGTCCAACAATCCAGCCTTCTGACAAGAAAAAATATTTCACCGTTGCTTCATTTTTTATACGCAGCCACCATTAAATATACACCGAGAAAGGAAAGTTGCATGAGGATTGCTCAGAGTTGATCGGATTAATTTCAATCTTACTCACCCAAACAGTCAAAAATATTACTAATTCAAGATAAGCTTAGAAAAGTCAATAATCTAATCTTTATTTCCATGAGCATTACTGTACTTCTTCTACTTTTAGCGGGTCTAGTTTTACTGGTAGTAGGGGCAGAACTTTTAGTTCGTGGCGCGTCAGATGTGGCGACTCGTATGGGAATTGCGCCTTTAATTGTTGGACTAACGATCGTTGCTTATGGCACCAGTTCCCCCGAAATGGCTGTGAGTATTCAATCGAGTTTAGCGGGTAATGCGGATATTGCATTAGGAAATGTCGTCGGCAGTAATATTTTTAATGTTTTAGCAATTTTAGGGATAACGGCTTTTATTGCCCCGATGATGGTCGCTAATCAGCTAATTCGCCTCGATGTGCCGATTATGGTTGGGGTATCTGTTTTGGCTTTGGTGTTTGGTGCCGATGGTAAAATTAGCCGCGTTGATGGAATTATTCTATTTATCTTAGCGATTCTTTATACTGGTTTCCAGATTTATGAAGGTCGCAGGCAAGCTAGAGCAAGTGCTTTAGAAGATTTAGAAAATGGGAATTCTAGACAACGCCTCACACCCAAACAATTAATAATTAATGTGGGTTTGATTATAGTCGGTTTAGTTTTACTGGTTTTAGGTTCCGACTTTCTTATTGATAGTTCGATCCAAATTGCTCAAGTTTTAGGGGTGAGTGATTTGGTGATTGGTTTAACGATTGTTGCTGCGGGAACGTCTTTACCTGAGTTAGCGAGTTCTGTGGTAGCGAGTAGGAAAGGGGAACAGGATATTGCTGTCGGTAATGTGGTTGGCAGTAATATTTTTAATATTTTGGCGGTTTTGGGTTTGTCGGCTGCGGTTTCAGCGAATGGAGTAGCTGTATCTGAAGCTGCTTTAAGGTTTGATATCCCTGTCATGATTGCTGTGGCGATCGCTTGTTTACCCATTTTCTCATCGGGTCAGTCTATTTCTCGTTGGGAAGGAATTTTATTTTTATTTTATTATTGCGTCTATACAGCCTATTTAATTTTGCAATCGACTAATCACGATCAACTTCCTATTTTTAGTCAAGTAATGACCTTTTTTGTTATTCCTATTACAGTTGTGACTATTGCAGTTAGTTATTATCGTAGTCACAAAAAAAGGAGAATTTAATTACAATTTAAGCCAGCTAAATAAGTCACAAATTTTGATTTCTAAGTCTGGAATTAAATCTAAAACGGGTAAGACTTGTTCAGAACTGTCTAAAAATTGCGGTTGTTGTTGAGCAGGAAAAGCAATCACTGATTTTTGTTCTGGATCGATTAGCCATCCCAAACGAGTTCCATATTCAAGACAATGTAATATATTCCGCATGACTTTAGTGATACTTTGATCAGGCGAAAGTATTTCAATTGTCCAATCTGGATAAGTCTTGAAAGTATTTTCAATATCGCCTTCTTCATCAACAGGAATTCTATCCCAAGCAAATACCGTAACATCTGGCACAATTGAACGCCCTCCAAAAGTACACCGCAGTTCAGGAAAGGCATAGGCTATTTTAGATGTTTTCACTACGGCGTTGATGTTGATGACTAATTCACCTTGTAATCTACTGTGTTTTCCTTGTGGCATCGGTTTTTGAATGATTTCTCCGTCAATGTATTCGCTTGCGGGTTTAGTCTCTGGTAATTTGAGAAATTCTTCCAGTGTTAGGTTTTGTGCAGTTAACATGAGTTTAGTTAGGCTAGATTTGTTGACATTCTACACTATCTATTCCTTTATCAATAGACCCCAAAATTGTTTTGATTCTGACGCATCGCTGGGGTGAATTGGAAATCCCAGTTAGGCTAAAAGTAACTTTTTTATTGGGTTGTAATTCGCTACTGGGTGAAATAGTCCCGTCATAATTAAACGTAATGGTATCGCCTTGAATGAGTGACACGGTGATCCTTCCTGCTTCTGCTAAATTTAGGCAGTCATCGCGTGTACTTTTTTGATTTCCAATACTGGTTAGATATGTCCAACAGCTATTAGCATTACTATCAGCACGATACAGACTAGCTTGAGGAATATTATTGTTCATGCGAAATTCTACTAAAAAAGATTGTGCCTCTTGTTTGGCGCGATTTTGTGCGGTTCTAAGCAAAGTTTCGGTTGCTTCGTTGGCTTGATTTAGATGTTGTTCGCTGACATACCTAAACCAATTAGGTAGACCAACAACGGCTAAAATACCTAAAATCATTACGGCAATCAACAATTCTAATAAAGTATATCCTGTCGAAAAATGACGCTGCTTTGTTTTCATTTTTTTCCTTATTCTGCAACAGTTTTTCTAATCACACCCCGACTGATGGCTTGTACCTGGAGCATTCCTAGCATTTCGTCTTTATCAACCCCTGGTTTACCTTTCGCATTGCCTCTTACGAACAGCAGTACATCCTGGTTAAATCCTTGATTGGTCGTAACACTCGCATCACGAACACAAGCAAAAAAGCTTTTAGCATTGGTTGGTTTATAATCTGTATTTGTACCTGTGGGAGGGACTCCGTAGGGTGAAGGTTTATATAAAAATTGATCATTATTTTGAACAGTGGGACAGTTAAAATCATCCTGTGTCGTAATTGTTGAATTTGCAAAGGTTGGAGAAGCAACAAAATCGGTCAGGGGAATGTAATTACTATTGCTAGTAGTGGGTAGTGATATCTGTGCAGATTTTAATTTGAGATTGTATGGCCATTGCTGAAAAGTGCTGTTCAGCATCGGATCGATATAACCTGTTTCTTGGGTTAAATTTGTTGGATTACTGTATTTACGGAGTTGATAGCGATGAATCCGTGACCCCCCATTCCAATCATTGTTAGTGTTATTGGTCGATTGAACATAAACAACGAGGGTATAAGTCCGTTGTTCAATTCGTAAGGTATTACATTCGGCTACTTTTGTACCAGTAAAACCAGTACAACTACTGGGTAGAGTCGCATTAGAACCTGAGTAAGGCACAGATTCAACTTTCCAAAAGGCAAGGATAGGACGAGTATTAGCACCGAAGTCGGGTAAAAATTTTTTAACGGGCTGTAGGGTTGTGTTTCCTATGGTGCGGGATTCCTCTAACTCTTCGCCTGTGTAAACGTAAGTAGCCTCGCGTAACTCTTGAGCGATATAGTCTAAAGATTGTTTCATCTCTTCATTAGTTGCGTTACGAGCTTGATCATTTTGACTACTGGTCATCAGATCAACCATGATGTATAGCAGCGTAGTCATCAACATTGATGAGATAACAAGTCCGATCAAAATTTCAGTAAGACTAAAACCAGAAACCCGTTTAGTCTTTTTTTGATACCGTTTATTAAATATCATTGTCTACCTTATAGTTGGTTTAAATAATCTTGATATCTTTCTAGAGAGGGTTTTAAGTCGCTACGGCTCACTTCTGTATAGAGAACTGCTAAAGGTTGCGTTTTTTGTTGACCCAATCCTTGAATGAAGTTGATTGAAGCAGCTTGTGTACTCAGAGATCCTAAATTATCTTTAGCGACTCCTGCATACACCCTGATCCCAATTTGGAAAACGGCAAGCCCATCTTCTACATCAAATCGGATTCCTTCATCTCGAAACATTTGTACGATAAACTCTGGATTGTTGTCATTGTCGTAATCTATTTCTAATGCTTTGGTTGGGGAGTCTAACTCTTCTGGCTTTTTGACTAAAGAAGTCGGTGGGCCAACTTGAGCAACCTTAGCTCCTGGTGCGGCGGCGGGTGGAATTTTACCCAATTCTTGATTTTTTGGGACTCCCTGTGTCATTAGAGTTTGAACGCGGTTAATCTGGCTTTGGGCGAGTTGCATGGCTTGTTCAGCACGATAATTCTGGACACGAGTGCTAACCGTTAGTAGTAAAAAAGGAGCCATCGCCGCTAAGATAGCACTGGCGATCGTAAAACCGACGGTGATTTCAACGAGGGAAAAACCTTGCTCAGACGTGTTTATTATTAATGGATGTTTCTGTATTGGCATAGTCCGTTACTCTGTATCAAAAATAGGGATGCAGAAAATCCCTCAACTAAAATGAGGGATATCGATCTAAAGGGGACAATCAGTCGCATTCGGGTCAATTTTTTTGCCGTTAACTGTGGCACAGCGCAAAAGCTTTGTATAAGGATCATCGGCACTTAGTTGCTTATAAAACTCGTTGCGAGGGCTACCAGAGCTAACGAAACGGGCAGCCACAGGGCCAGCAGGACTATATTGCAAGGCTACATCATAACCCCATCTTCGATCAGGTGGGCTGTAATATGGAATGTATTCACCTTCTAGATCAGGATTGTTGCCAGGTTCCCAAGTTTCTTGATCGAAAGGAGCAGTGTCATAGGTACTGAAGTTCAATTGAACAAAAGCACCTGCAATATAGAGCCTTTCGCCGCTCCAATTTTCGATAAAACGTGGAAAATTATGAAAACCACCATAGGATTGACCCGAACGAGACGGAACTAAGCCACTGATAAATATGGCATTCATTCGGGTATTAACGGCAGCAGTGTTGAATTTTCCCCGCTTTATATTACGATATTCATTAAAAATGGTTCCATTTGTCTCACGAATTACGAGATTGCGATCCATCAAAACGGGCGAGTTTGAGTCTGCTGGATTTTCTCTTCTTAATTTTTTATTTAAATTGGCTAAAGTACTGTTGTCATAGGATGATAATGAATTAGAGAAACAATTCGTATTGGTGTTAGACAGTCCATCCTCAACGACACCATCACAAAAGTTATTTGAAATCACTGTCAGAGAATCACCCAATATTTCGACGGGTCGCCAGCGATCTGATGCGGGTCTAGCAAATTTTGAATCTAGAGTCTTTCGAGTGTAGAAGTTTGACCAGTTATCTTCTAATGTTTCGGTGAACTCCTCAAGCAGTTTTCCAGAACTATCTTGGTGAATATTAAGATCTCCTTGAACATAAATCGGATTATCACTGACGAAGGAAAATCCTTTATCAGTATCACTTCGACTAATATCAGCCCCATTGGTTAAACGGAAACCGTAAGGACGACGATCTGGATCGGGATAAAAGTCAACTGGTTTTGTGCTAACTCCTGTCAGTTCATTATTCGGTGGATCTTGAGGTGTATTAACTTTCATCCGACAGCTATCACTAAATAATTTAGCTTCGGTATTACAATCGGCAAAGTTTTGTCCAGTTGGTCGAGCAATTGCATCTTCACGAATTGCGTCTTCACGGAAAGCGTAGATAATTCCATTTTTGGTTAACCAAGTGTCTGAAGGGTTTCCGATTGAGTTATCTTTCAACATTTTGAGGTCAACCTCTAAAGAGCGAACCTGCATCAACTGGCGACCGTTATAGAAAGCTTTGTCAAGGAATGGTATCCGAATAAATGATGTTACATTGCTACTATCTCTATAAACAATCTGGTTGACTCGATCACCACTTGTATCGGTTGGCAAAAGATTGGTGGAACTGATTGTTTTGGGTAGTTTCCAATTATCTAAGTCTCTCGGTTGAAGTGCGATCTCAGCTAGACTATTGTCAGCATCATAAGTATTATCTGATACAATTCCCGAAGGATTAGGAATGGCAATAGGTTTAATCACATTAAAAACATCGCTGATGTCACGATCCGTTGCTAGATAAGTATCCTTAATATATTCTTCTCCTGTAGTTGGATCGTCTGGCTGATCATCTGTTGTACCATAAGCATTCTGTGAACCAGGCATTTTCCCAAGATAATTATGATTGTATTTGGGAAAAATAAAATACAAAGAGGGATACTTAGGGGTTATGGCTTGAGAACAAAAAGTAACTGATAATCCAACTTGATATGTATAGCTTGGAAGAGTAGTATTAGTTTGATTGCCAAATACATTAAAATCACAAAGTGTATTGAAATTTGTGTTAGCTCCGATTACCTCAGTTCCAGAAAAAACAGAACCAGTATTACTTGTTTTCCAAGTAGACGTTGTGTTGGGAAGATCTTTGAGCAATCCTCCTATGCTGTCTTTAAATCCTAGTAGACGATCACGTTCAATTTGAATATAGGCTGCTAAAAGACGAGCGCGTTCAATCAGTTCGTTTTTATTTGTGGGTAAAGAACTCAAATTGCTAAAAGCTTCTAGATATTGGTCTGGAGTAAATTGACTATAAAATGCTGCCGCACCTGTAGTACGATTGTAACCTTTAGGAAAAGGCACTTTAGGGCTGATTAACTGATTAACTTCACCGTTAGTTGTATCCCCATCTATGAGCATCCAAAAATATTTTCCTAATCCCATCATGCCATCGGTGGTCGTATCGGCTCTCAATCCTTCGTACTGTCTTTTTAGATTATCCAAGTTATAGGCAAGAAGTCCGACTGTAGAGGCTGCTGTTTGAACAGTAGTACGTTCTGCAATACTCAAATCGTCATAATTTAATGTAGTTTTCGGACTGCCATCTGGATGAATTAAAATTTTTCTAAGTTCAGAAAAATCGCCCCACATCGTATAGTCAGGATAGGGATGAGTAACGGGATTAGTAGCTAATGGGCCGTTTTGAGCAGGCGGAAAACCTCCTTGAGAATCACCCGCAAAGAGGGCTAAATTATTAAGCGCAATTCTTAGAGGATTGGTATTATCTTCAATCATTGCGGCAAAAGCACTTTGAGTTGTAGCGTTACCAGGTGGATTAAATTCCCAGCCATTTGTCCCGTCTCCCGTCAAAAAGTTGGTATTGACATGATCTTTCGCGGCTGGATCTGGAACTGCTAGATTTACGTTTTGATATTTGTACGGTAGTAGATTAAACTCGGTACTCCGAGCGAGGATTTGTGTTGTTGCTGGATGCACCGTTGTCGCTAGTGTAGCAACTGGAAAATCTTTGTCATTTGCGTAGTGATAGATTAAGGTTGATTGAACGGCGGCTAGATTATCTCGTATAGTACGTCGTTGCCGATCCAGATTGGTTAAAGTTGTACTATTGGGTGGATAAAGTGCATCATTATTTCCTTTCCATCCGAAAGCATTCCCAAGTTCTAAACGCTGTCCAACAATTAAGCGTAATCCTTCAAATCTGGCCCGTCTTTCCCAATATCCATCTAGTCCGACTTTATCGGGGAACTCATTCGGCGGATTTTCTCTAGTTAAATCATTTAGATAAGGGCCTGTTATGTTCTCGCCATTTTTTGTAGAATCTACTTTAATTATGTTGGTATATGCGGGTTTTGGCCCCCAGCGATCGTCAGCACGATAGGTATCATCAACGTATGGTTTGGGGCTGAACTGATTGAACATTCGTTGATTTAGCGGGTTATCTTGCCAGTTGATATCTCGAGCAGATGTATTGGTCTGATCGTTAGGATTACGAGAAACAGAATTATCTTCAGTAAACAAAGCAATTGGATCAAGACTAAGCTGATAGGGAGAAGCTGTTTGCTGATTATCAATGACTGAATCAGTTTCTTTTTTCAAGACAACCTTATCTGTACTTGTATTTACTGAGGGTGCCTCCCCTGCTCCTAGAAATAGATCGACTTTAGAAATCTCTGTACCATACTTATCTAATGTGATATTCGCACTAACAACTTGGCCCTGAAAAGTAATCTGTCCATTGTTGTTTTCATTTTGGGCCAGGGTAATTTCAGACGCATCTTCTGTATAAAGGCATGAAGCAGGGGAACTTATTAGATAAGCATTAATTCCCTCCCCACCTGCCGAATCTCCCCAGATAATATTGCCTTCAGTGTGCATCGCTCCATTCCAGTTGAAACTAGGGCCTGGAAAAACTTCGAGGTCATAGCGAAACCAAAGTCCCCATTTATTACCCTTGTCCATCTGACGATCTTGCTGAAACTCTACACTGGAGATAGTTCGGAGGGCATCATTTTTCTTGACAACGACTGCATTAACCTGAATGTTTTTTCGGAATGTAGCTGTATTAATCTGGTACCATCCTGTATCTTCTGCATCTGGTGAGCCTGGCGTAGTACAGTTGGCGATACTCGTTCCATTGAGTAGCGTTAAAGGCCCCGTTCTTGTCATGAGTAAGGATGCTTTGTCGCTATCACTAGGAGGTGTGGTATTTGTGTAAACTTTGTCTTTAAGCTTTGTGGAAGTGGGTGGATTGTATTTAAAAGTACCATCCATACTTTGATAACTATTCGTTCCGATTTCTCTAGAGTTTCTCAATAAAATTGAGTAAATAACGGTTTCATCCACTCCGTCTCCATCTATATCTGTATCATAAGCCCAGGCATTGTCTAGCTCATTATCTTTATTAATATCAATCCGAGTTTCATTCGGTAGAGTATAGATGGCTAAATCTTTCATCCCTTTTTCTAATGCGGTCTCAGTGGGAATCAGGTTAGAGTTAAAGCGATCGTCTTTTTTAAATAAATATTCAATTTTTGATTTAGCTCGTTCAACGGCGGGGGTGGCTAGGTTATAAGTTGCCTGCGATTGACGATTTCCAATAGTAGCCTGTGTGTTCTGTGAGGATCTGGCTAAAATCGAAGCGGCTACTAGGCTAAAAACCAGCAAAATCATGGTAATGGTTGGCAAAACAAAGCCTTTTGACCATAAACGCTTTCTATTTCCGTATCTTCTGCCTATAAATAAATTTTTGTTAAGTTCTGCAATAATATTTCTTTTTCGGGTTTTAAGTCGAACAGGGCGAGTTTGTTTTCGACGAAAATACAGCAATGAGCGACAGAGTGTATTAAGTCTACTCCCTGTCCGTTTGATCCATTTATTAATATTGTTGGTCAGTTTTGTCATATGCTCACCCAAGTTTCAGCTATACCGCTTTTATTATTCCCATTGATCTAGCAAAACTTTCTATTTTTTGTATGTGATTTCGATCACAAGCAAAGAATAATGTCAATTGAGCAATATTTGTCAAAGAAATTACTGTGTTTTTTCGGCTAATGGAGTCACAAAATTTAACAATAATCTCCATCGCGATCTCATTTTTCTTAAGCATTATGGGCAAACTGAAGACAACCTCAAATATAGTGAGCATTGGCTGATCGAATGTCTCTAGCATTCTTGGCAAGATCATGAACAAAATTAAGCTAAATTCTCTCAAACAAACTTTTGATTTTAACGATCGTTTATCGCAACCCTCAGAACGTCAATGGAGTAATGCAGGACGCTATACAGGAAAGCGCATCATGAAAAAAACGGCTAAATACCGTCTCTGGTCAATGATGCTGGCTACGATGATCGCCTATTTCTGGCTGCTTCAATTTACGATTGAAAAGATTTATGATTTGATTAATCTTGTTTTAGTTAAAATCCAAAGTATTTTTAATCTAGAATCACTTTATTTAGCGAGTCCTCCTAGTTCAAATTTAATCCCAATTTTGGGAATTTACTTAATTTTATCTCCTTGGATACTCGAAATTTTTATCAGTCAGTATTATCACTTAGATAAATTCCCTCAAGACCGTCTAGATCGATATCCAGAAACTTGTGAAACGATAAATAAATATTGTCAAAAATATCATCGATCCCAGCCACAATTCAAAATAATTCAGACACAAATCCCATTACTCTTGACCTATGGAATACCTTTTAAAACTAGAATTGTGATCAGTAATGGTTTACTACAATGTCTCACCGATGAAGAATTAGCCATCCTATACGCAACTCAGTTAGGTTATCTCCTTAATGGTGATGTACCGTTGATGTCGTTGTTGATGACCTTACTCCAAATTCCTTATCTTATTTATTGGCAACTCGGAAGTTTAGGAGAACAATTCAAATCTCCTTTACTCAGAAGACCTCTAGCTTGGCTGGCGGCATTATTTTATGGTCTATACTGGTTTTGGAAATGGCCAACTCTATGGTTATCGCGTCAAAGAGTGTATGATAGCGATCGCTTTGCTATAGAACTCACCAAAAATCCGAACGCTCTAAGTCGTGCTTTACTGAAAATAGCGATCGCTATAAGCGAACAAATCGTAAAAAGTGGCTATACACCCAGAATCTTAGAAAGTTTTGATCTACTGCTTCCTGTCGATGTACAACAAGTGTTGAGTCTAGGCAGTTTATCCCCTGAAATTCCTTTCTCTACTGTCATTCAATGGGATTATACGAACCCTCAGCGTCACTGGTTAGCCTTGTTTTCGTCTCATCCTTTACTCGGCGATCGCTTATACTTATTAGGAAAATGCGCCCAATTTTGGCATCTTGATCCAGAATTAAAATTAGTTGATGCTCCCACCTCTATACAAAACGGCTTTTGGAGCAAAATTAAAAAGTGTTATCCTACCTTACCCTTAATTCCCCAAGCTTCAGTATTTGCTGTAGCATTTGGCATCATTTTAAGATGTTTGTTTTGGGGAATTGGTAAACTTAGCGAACACTTGAACTATCAACCCTTAATTTGGATGTACACATCTTATCCTTTACTCAATGCTTGGGTTGGTTGGCTGGTAATTGTACTAATTATTTTTTCTATGGTTGGTTTTAGTAAACGCTTTCCCTTGATTTTCCCCAGCATTATTTTACTAAAGGTCGCTTTAGATTTTTTGTCTCAATCGACTAATGGACGCTTAAACTGGCTAAAAAGTCAAGACCCAATTTTAGAAGCGTGGGTTTTAATTGCTTTAAGTGTAATCCTTATTCTTGGGACGAATCGTTATTTTCCATCACCGCAATCATCTTTAAATCCTAATGAAGCTGATTTAGCCGATTTATTAAGCAAACCTGCTTTACCCTATCAAGGACAGTATATTACTCTTAGTGGCAGACTTTTGGGACATTCTGGACTCTCGAACTGGCTAGGACAAGATTTCATCCTACAAACAGATAGCGGATTAATTAAACTTCATTTTTTAGCTTCGGGAGGATGGATAGGCGAACTTTTATCGTTATTGCCTCGACCTTTAGTGTATGTCAATCAACTTGTTACCGTTCGCGGATGGTTGCGACGTGGTGCTTCTCCTTATCTTGATGTTGAACTAATGACGACAAAGCGAGGTGAAAAAATCCAAGGAGGTCATCAAATGTTTGTTACCCTTTTTGCTTTAGCTTGTGGTGCGTGGGGAGCCTATAAAATTCTAAAATTCTGAAATGTAAACAAATGTTAAACCACATTGAGAAATATGTAAAATTTGTGGTCACCCTCTACTGTGTGGATAGCTGACATGATACTTTGGATAGATGTTGAGCATCTCTTAAAGTAATCAACAAGGAGGACACTTTGAATCTGTTAAATCAAAAAGCTGAAGCACCAACTTCTCGGGAAAATATTTGTGAGTACGTTGCTGAATTACAACTCCACATGGCGTTACAAGCCCGTAATTTAGTGCCGAGTCTGGCTCAAATGACTGATAGCCGAGGACAGTTGTTACAAGAAACTCAAGCAACGATCGAAAAATTAGTCTCGCGTCAGGGATTCTAAAAAGAATTGTAGCCGCTTGCTTACCAAATTTTTGAGCGTAGTCATCTGCCTTAAGTATCAAAAAAGGAATTAATTATCAGCAACAAGATTAATTACCTTAGCAAGCTGGTCATTTTTTGCCAAATTTTGCTTTTTTTAAGCATTATCAACCTCCTACTCATCATGATGGTTCTTTTGATAACCGACAAGGCTGAAAAAACATTTTTGTGATAAATTTGGACAAAATATGGCCGACAGTTTTTAAGAGGCAGTCGTTTAAATGAGTTTGCAACTCTCAATCCCTTTTCAGTTGATCGCGGTGACGCCCGTTGTTGAAGCAGCCGATAGTTCCCTTGTCCTGGCTAGTATTTTATTAAGCTTAGTTGTAATTTACTTAGCGAGTAAATTGGGTGGCGAAATTTGTACCCGTTTCAATTTACCGCCAGTGTTAGGCGAATTAGTAGGTGGCGTAGTTGTTGGAACTTCGGTTCTAAATCTTTTAGTTTTTTCTGAAAGCGGTGCAACAGCCGAAGATTCTTTGTTAATGAAATTTTTGGTCTTAACATCAAGCCTAACTTCAGAAAATGCAGGGGCTGTCTTTGCGGCTCAAAGCGAAGTGATTTCCTCCCTTTCAGAGTTGGGTGTTGTTATTTTATTATTTGAAATAGGATTAGAATCGGATTTAAAAGAACTAATTCGAGTCGGGCCAAAAGCGGCGATCGTTGCAGTAGTTGGGGTCGTTACTCCCTTTGCTCTTGGGACTTTGGGTTTAGTTTATCTGTTTCATGTTCCTGTCATTCCGTCCGTATTTGCGGGGGCAGCTTTAACCGCAACCAGTATCGGGATTACGGCTAAAGTTCTCGCAGAAATTGGGCGTTTAAGTTCCTCTGAAGGACAAATCATTATCGGTGCGGCGGTACTAGATGACGTTTTAGGAATTATTGTTTTAGCGGTTGTTTCTAGCTTAGTCAAAACAGGGGAAATCCAAATCACTAACGTCATTTTTTTAGTGATTAGTGCCGCAGTTTTTCTCATTGGTGCGATCGTGTTAGGTCGTTTTTTAGGGCCTTTCTTAGTCAAACTGATGGACAATATGCAAACACGGGGCAAAGTCTTACTCGTTTCCTTAGTTTTTGCCTTCATCTTGTCCTATATTGCCCAAGTCATTCAATTAGAAGCGATTTTAGGCTCATTTGCGGCGGGCTTAGTCCTAGCAGAAACCACTAAACAATCTGAACTCGAAGAACAAATTTTACCAGTCGCTGATTTATTTGTTCCGCTATTCTTTGTTTGTGTGGGCGCACAAACCGATTTAGGCGTTCTCAATCCAGCGATTCCAGAAAATCGGGCTGGTTTAGCGATCGCTGCTTTCTTGATTGTGGTCGCCATCTTCGGTAAGGTAGTTACAGGTTTTGCTATCTTTGGCAAAGAGCAACTTAATCGATTAGCCATCGGAGTTGGTATGATTCCACGTGGCGAAGTAGGATTAGTGTTTGCAGGAGTGGGTGCAGCGAGTGGTGCTTTAGATGCCGCTACTCAAACCGCGATCATCATGATGGTGATTATTACCACGTTTATCGCTCCTCCTTTGCTAAGGGTCGTATTTGACAAAGATCAACCTAGTGTGACACTAGCCGAAAAATCCCAAGAACCATCTTCTTAAGATTTTTTGAAACTTGAAGCCTAGTCTCTACGTCCGTATGTGTTGATTCATTGTATGTTCGTTGTCTCACTTCTCAATAGGAGCAAGCATTGTGAGATTTCACTGGCTACTACTGAGTGCTTTTAGTTCTCTTCTGTTAGCGTTACCAGCCCAAGCAGGTAAATTAGTTTTTTGGCGATTTGAACCCAATCAAAATCGTCTCGTCTTTACCACAGATGATCGGGTGCAACCGACGGCTCAGTTAATTCCAAATCCGACGCGAGTTGTTATTGATCTTCCTGGGATCGTACTGGGCCAACCTAGTATCACCGAAAATTTTAGCGGTACGGTGAAAAGTGTACGCATTGGTCAATTTGATGATCAAACAACCCGTTTAGTCATTGAAATTGCCACGGGATACACGGTTGATCCCCAACAGGTCAAAATCCGAGGAATTTCGCCAACTCAGTGGACGGTAGAGCTTCCTGAGCCACAACGGATTAATTCTACTTCTTCCAATACGCCGCCCCCAGTCCCCGATAACCCACGAAGCGAGCCGACGACGACTAATAATACTTCATCTGATTTCCAAATCACTCGTAACGGTCTATTTGTTCGGCTTGACCGCAATGGAGATGATCGTAAAATTAGTAGTAACCGCAGCCGCGATCGCAAAAAAATCGAATTTGAGTTACCTGGTGCGTCTCTTGCCGATAATCTGCTAGGGCGAACTTTCTCCGTGAATAACTACGGTGTCAGTCAAATCCAATTTGATCAATCATCAGATTCAAAAGCGCGGATTACCTTGTCGGTATCATCTGATAGCCCTAATTGGCAAGCTTTATACAGTCGATTTGGAGGGCTGGTTCTTTTGCCGCAAGGGGGGTTATCGAGTTTTAATAACCGAAACACCACACCGAGCGATCCCGCACCGATTGCGATTGATATTCCTCAAAATCAACAACAGCAGGCGATTATTCAATCGGTCGATCTTAATATTGCGAATACTCAACTGAATATTCGTTCCGATCGTCCGATTCGAGGAAGCGGAAATTGGAATCTGAATCAGGGTGTTTATGAAATTAGGATCGATAACGCTCTGCTTAGTAATAATTTTCGCGGCCCCCGTTTAGGTCAAAAAAGTGGGGTCTATCAGTTACGAGTGCGTCAAGAGGATGCGGATACGGTTCTAATTATGGTGCAGCCTGCTCTAGGCTATCAACTAGGGCAGTTACGCCAAGAAGAGGATCAGCTTTTAGCCTTAGAACTACGAGGGCTGTCCACTTCAGACACCGATCCCGTTCCTGTAACTCGTCCGCCAATTATTAGTACACCTCCACCAATTCGCCCCAATCCTACACTACCCCCCAGAATTAATCCACCAAAAGGTAGAACTTTGGTGGTTCTAGATCCAGGTCACGGGGGTAAAGATCCAGGTGCTATAGGGATTGGGGGATTGCAAGAAAAACAGGTGATTTTACCGATTTCCCAAATGGTCGCTCAAATCCTTGAACAACAAGGGATTAGTGTGATGATGACTCGCTCATCTGATTATTTTGTCAGTTTGCAAGGTAGAACCGATTTGGCTAACCGAGCAGGAGCATCGCTGTTTGTCAGTATTCACGCAAATTCAATGGGGGCAGGCCGTCCCGATGTTAGTGGGTTAGAAGTGTATTATTTTGGCAATCGGGGTTTATCGGATACGATTTACCGTAGTATAGTGCGAAGTGTTGATGTTAAAGAAAGGGGAGTCCGTCGCGCTCGCTTTTACGTGTTGAGAAATTCTAAAATGCCATCTACACTAATAGAGGTAGGATTTGTTACAGGAGTGGAAGATGCACCAAAGTTAAGGAATGCAAATTATCAGCGTCAAATGGCTGAAGCGATCGCAAGAGGAGTGATCGAATACATCAAACAAAATCGACTCTAAATAACTTTTTATAAGATAAATTTTATTTACTTGATAAGTTATTCATGTTTCAATATCAACAACTTATTCATTTATTCATAATACATTGATTATTTCTTTCCATGAAAGAATCCCAACTTAGTCCAATTGGTGTTTTTGATAGTGGTGTGGGTGGACTCACCGTTTTAAGGGAGCTATATCGTAAACTTCCTAATGAATCGATTCTCTATTTTGCAGATACCGCCCGACTTCCCTATGGGACTCGTACCCAAGGCGAAATTGTGCAGTTTGTCAGAGAGATTGTCACTTGGATGATCCAACAAAAAGTGAAAATGGTCATTATGGCTTGTAATACAAGTTCTGCTTTGGCCCTAGAAACGATTCGGGATGAATTTAGCCCTCTACCCATTTTAGGAATTATTTTACCTGGTGCGAGAGCCGCCGTACAACGTGGTAAACGCATTGGTGTGATCGCTACACCCGCAACCGCGCAAAGTAATGCCTATGCTCAAGCGATTCAAGAAATCGATTCAACGGCTCAGGTTTGGCAAGTGGGTTGTCCTAAATTTGTTCCTCTGATTGAACAAAATCGCATATCAGACCCCTACACCATTAAAGTAGCTCAAGAATATCTTAAACCTTTATTACACAAGAAAATTGATACGCTGATTTATGGGTGTACTCACTATCAGCATCTTGAACCTGTGTTTAAAAGCTTTTTACCCGACTCAGTTCAATTAATCGATCCTGCTAAATATTTTGTTTTAGCCATTGAAAAAGAACTGGAATTAATGGGTTTAAAAAATACTTATGCGCCAAAACAGACCCGTTTCGGGGTGAGTGGTCATCCTCAACAATTTGCACAAGTCTCTCAAAGATGGCTTGGTTATGTTCCTCATGTTGAGAAGATTTATTTACCTATTTCTCTAACGCCTAAATCGGTTTCTGTTCCTTTAAAAGTAGAACACGAATAAAATCTTAAAGGAGATTGAGTAAGGTTTATCTTCTAATCTCCTTTTGCAAGGTTTATTACTGTTTAAATGGTTGTTGAGTCGGTTGAGTTCGATTAGGTTTTTCGGTTAATCCTAACTCATTAAGAATTTTAACGACTCCAAATGCTAAACCTGCTCCCAAAACTAGCCCAATCGCGAGGAGAATAGCAAACCATTTTCGAGCTTGTCTTTTAACTGCTTTTACTCTAGCTGGAGAAAGTCCTAACTCTAGCTCGTTTTGGGATGGATTTGACGGTGGCAAGTCGTTATCAAAATCATTGGGTAAGGGAGCCATAATCATTCAAAGTAGGAGCAACAAGCCCAACTTAACACGAAGAGTTCTAATTGTGTCATATAAAATTGTGATCCAGTTGTAGATGCCGATCTCCATATCAGTTTTAAGCGAAAATTGCAAAAGATCTCAGATTGAAATGCAAGTTAATTCACGAATCCTCAAACACTCTGGGCTAGTCGCGGCTGATCTACAACTGTGTTAAAGCGATACTTATGTTTTCAAAATACCCCTAATAAAACCAAAAGTGTAAACAAACCGATAAACATAATCATTCCTGCATAGATTGCTATCCAAGGTTCATGATTCATGCTGTCTAGATACACATTCACTTTTTTGTCGTTGGGTTCGGGATGCCAAATCATAGGTTTCATATCTCTTACCTCTCTAAATTTTTGAGTGATTGATCCGCTAATCGTTAGCTCATTTTCTCAAAAAATAATATTATTTTTTGTTAACTAAACTCTAACTATCGATTTGCTTTGATCTAGGTTTTTGATTCATCGAGATCTTTTTAAAGGTGTTGAGACCATTTTAAAAAGTAGTGCAAATGGTTAATTGGTCTTAACTTTTAACCCTCTCTGAAGAAGTGAGAGCTAACGACTTAATTAAAATAGTCTGATTCGTTAATTAATATTGTAAAAAATCTACTTGACAAAATCAAGCAAATATATATTAATCATTGTTGCGTTACTTGAAGAAAGCAAGCAGAACTCATGAAAAATTTTGTTGTTCTTAACAATTGCTCATTGAATGATTGAGTAAGTGTCATTAATTAAAAAAAGTTAGTTAAACAAAATTTACAAGGCTTGCTGATCAGTATTTTTATTTTAGTTAGTTTTATCGTCGCGTCTCAAAACCGCTTAATCCTTGCGAAGCTTGTATTTTAACAGCCACATCGGCCACAACTGCATTAGGAGAACCGCGATAACACCATTGAATCATTTTTTCGACAATTGGGCGTTTTCCCTCAAAAACAGCTTCAACTCGTCCATCAGGAAGATTTTTGACCCAACCATTGAGCTTAAGATTTTGAGCTTGTCGGGTCGTATAATAGCGATAGCCTACGCCTTGTACTTTACCTGAAATCAAAACATGGGCTTGTATGAGTGGATTTTGTGCCATTTCTAGAAACCTAGCTTTTCTAAAACAGATTTAGTGGAAACCAGATGACGATTTAATCCTAATTCTTGTGGAGAAATTCCTAACGCTAAAGCGACTAACTGGGGTAGGTGTAAAATCGGTAAACCCAGTTTTTGTCCTGTTACTTTTTCGATTTCCTTTTGACGTGAGTCTAAGTTCAGATGACACAGAGGGCAAGGTGTTACCATACAGTCAGCACCAGCATTGATCGCTTCTTGAATGTGATTAGCCGCCATTCTAAAAGATTTTTCTTCAGCATAACTCGAAAGGGGCCACCCACAGCATTGCGTTCTACCGCGATAATAAATCGGATTCGCTCCAACGGCATGAAAGACATTTTCCATTGATTCGGGTTGAAAGGGATTATCGTAGGGAATCGTATCTTGCGCTCTGAGGATATAACAGCCATAAAATGCTGCACAGTTGAGATTCGATAAAATGCGGGTTACTTTTTCTTGGAGTCGTTCTAATCCATAATCTCCCACTAAAACCCACAGAAGATGTTTAACTTGTGTGGTTCCTTGATAGGGTGAACAATTTTCTTTTGTCAGATAGCTATTGACTTGTTCTAAATAACTTGGATCATTCTTTTGAGCCTTTTTGAGCCGTTCATCGACATGACCGATCACGCCTTGACAGGTGCTACAGTGAGTGAGTAAAGGTAGATCTAATGATTCTGCTAGAGCAATATTTCGCGCATTAACGGTATCTTCTAACAGTTGGGAATCTTCTTTATAAGTCCCTGAACCGCAACAGGCTGCTTTTTTAAGTTCAATCAGTTTAATATCAAGAGCTTGTGTTAAAACGGCGGTTGATTGATAGAGTTCGCGACACGCTCCTTGTGCAACACAACCTGGAAAATAGGCGTACTGTAGAGTTGAGGACATGAAATTTAATGATAGGGTCTATTTCTATGATGAGCGATGCAAGTAACAGATGGTGGAAAGATCTGAGAATTTTTTAGATTTTTCCAAAACGTCGATCCCGTTGTTGATAGGCTAGTAAGGCTTGATGAAAATGCTGACGATCAAAATCAGGCCACAGCGTATGAGTTACATAGATTTCAGCGTATGCCATTTGCCAGAGTAAAAAATTACTAATTCGCATTTCGCCACTGGTACGAATCAGTAAATCAGGGTGAGGAATGCCAGAGGTATATAAATGATGTTCAAACAAAGATTCATTAATATCTTCGGGATTGATTTTACCTTGCTGAACTAGGGTTGCTATTTCTCGACACGCTTGAATAATTTCTTGTCGTCCGCCGTAGTTGGTCGCTACACTAAACTGAGTCCCTGTATTGTTTTTGGTTTCATCCATTGAACGCTCGATTTCTTCTTGTAACGACTCAGGGAGGGCTGATAAATTGCCGACAAAACGAATTTTGACATTTTCTTCCATCATTTCTTTTAATTCGCGTCGCAATACCCGTTCAAACAAGGTCATCAGAAATTCTACTTCTTCTAAAGGTCTACCCCAATTTTCAGTAGAAAAGGCATAGGCTGTTAAAGCTGGAACGCCCCAATCTCGACAACATCGTAATAAATTTTTGAGTGTATCAACCCCGCGCTGATGCCCCATAATGCGCGGTAAACTCCGATGTTTGGCCCAACGGCCATTACCATCCATGATAACCGCCACGTGCTTTGGTAAGCGTTTTTCGTCTAGATCACTGGGTAATTTTTGTAACACTTTAAGCTGAACAGTCATTTTTTCTTTTTAGGGGTCGATGATCTAAGAAAGAATAGTTTGTATAGGTTATGGCCTTGTATGCCAATTGTACGACCTAAGCGGCCTAAACTGGGTGTTACAGTTTCCCGTTCTACGGCGGGTGAAAACCGTTCATCTAATAATTCTTTTAATTTACTGCTGGTTAAAGGACGATTGAGCAATCCTTGTTCAGCGAGTGATATTGAACCTGTTTCCTCAGAAACAATGATACACAAACAATTATCTAAGCGTTCAGTAATTCCCATTGCGGCCCGATGACGGGTACCGAGTTGACGGGAAGCGGTGCGATCAGAAAGTGGTAAAATCACCCCTGCTGAAATAATTCGTGCGCCTCGAATAAAAACGGCTCCATCGTGTAGAAGGGTTTTCGGTTGGAAGATCGTTTGTATTAATTCTTTGGACACTTCGCCATTCACACTAACCCCAGGATTAACAAAATCTCTTTGATCGACACTACTGGCTGTTTCGAGTACCATCAAGGCACCTGTTCTGTTTTGGCTTAGTTCTTTTACTGCGTCTACAATTTCTTCAATCACGTTATCGGGTTTCGGTATGGGTGAGCCTCGTTTAAATAGTTGTAGGATTTGTCCTTGCCCTAATTGTTCCAAAAAACGGCGGAACTCTGCTTGATAGACAAAAGCCATCGCAACGGATGAACCGATCACTAATTTTTCTAAAACGAAGCTCAATAAGACCATACCTAATCTTTGGCTGATCACCGAAGCCAACATTAGGATAATTAATCCTCTAACCATCCACAGGGTACGACGTTCTCCCACAATAAAGAGCATCGTATAAACCAGAAAGAGGACTAATCCAATATCCATCAGCGCGGTACTATTGGAGATCAGCCAAGAAATTAGCAAACGGTGGTCAGGAATAAAACCCGACATGAGAAAGAAAATCAAAATGATGAATTAAACAAGAATGCTCACAGTTTTGGTCATTGATTAAACTTAGGTTTAAAGGATTGCTCTAAACCCTAAAGTAACCGCGAAGGTAGTCTATCTTGTCGGATTAGATCCTCATTGGTTTCTCTATGCAGAATCAGATTTGCTTCTCCTTCATTGACCATCACCGCCGCAGGACGAGGTAAACGGTTATAGTTAGAAGCCATACTATAGTTATAAGCCCCTGTCGCCATAACCACCAAAATATCACCCGCTTCGGTTTTCGGGATTTGAGCGTCTTTGATTAAAATATCCCCTGATTCGCAGTGTTTTCCTGCAATTGTTACGATTTCCTGACATGGCTCGGTCATGCGATTTGCGATCGCAGTACGATAGACAGATTGGTAGGTTATCGGACGCGGGTTATCGGACATCCCACCATCAATAGAGATATAGGTTCGTAGATCGGGAATTTCTTTACGACCACCAACGGTATAAGCAGTTACACAAGCGGTGGCAATCAGGGATCGTCCTGGTTCTGAGATCAGTTTCGGCAGGGGTAAGTGATGGGTTTGACAAGCATTGGCGATCGATTCTGAAACGGTTTTCACCCATTCTTCAATACTTGGGGGATCATCGCTTTCAGTGTAACGAATCCCTAAACCTCCACCAACATTAATTTCAGAAATCGCTAAATTATATTGATGAATGGCTTTTTGCATCCACTCGATTAAAACTCCGCCTAAATCTTGATGAGGTTGACGCTCAAAAATTTGTGAACCGATGTGAGCATGGAGTCCTAAACAGTTTAGAATTGGATTTTGTAAGACATAAGTGAGTACAGCATCGATTTGATTTGGATCAAAACCAAATTTACTGTCTAAATGCCCAGTACGAATATACTCATGAGTATGACATTCAATGCCAGGGGTGAGTCTGAGCAAAATTGGAATTGAATCTATCCCTAAATCTGCACCGAGTTTAACGAGGGTTTCTAATTCTAACCAGTTATCAACAATAATCTTACAGCCTGTTAATAGCGCGTATTTTAGTTCTGTTACAGATTTATTATTACCATGAAAATAAATTTTATTTTTACTTTGCTCAAAGATGCCCATTTGTTCAAGGGCTGTTAAAGTGGTATAGAGTTCTCCACTGGAAACCACATCAAACCCTAATCCTTCACTGGCAATAACCGCACAAACGGCTAAACAACTCCAAGCTTTAGACGCATAAATAACTTGAGATTCACCTAAATAGTATTTTTTAAAGCTATCTCGATATTGACGGCAAGCAGTTCGTAATGTCATTTCATCTAGAATATACAACGGTGAGCCATACTGAGCCACTAGAGTCGTGACATCACATCCACCAATTTCTAAATGATTTTGACGATTGATTTTTGCACTTAGGGGTAAAAGATTTTGATTAGGGGAATTGTGCGATAAAAGATATTGTTTCCCTGATCGAGCTAATGGTTCTGCTGATAACATATTCAATGATTACGTCAGTTGGTCGAGTTCAGAAAGCTAATTTTTAAACCTTCTTTATTCAGTGTACGATGAAAACTAGACCGCCTAAAACCTAATCTCAGAAGATCACAGTAACTTTTTAGCTGATTCTTGGATTAACTTAGCATAAGTCTCAGAAGGACGATCGCCTAAATGATCTTCTACCAGTCGTTGTGTTCCATGAGCATAATCGATCGTTAATAACCCAAAACGCGGTGTATACGAACCCCACTCATAATTATCCGTTAGCGACCAATAAATATAACCGACCATCGGTACACCTTCATCACGGAGACGGTTAATTTGTTGAACGTGTGCTTCTAAAAATTCACTTCGTCGCAATTCATCAGGACGCGGCGCAGCAATGCTATTATCGGGTTTACGACGTAAAGCCATGCCATTTTCGGCTACTAAAATGGGACAATTGTCATATATTTGTGAATAGTATTTACAAAAGAAATGTAATCCTTCAGGTAGCGATCGCCAATCCCACCATTTACTCGTAATCCCACTCATCACCCAAGCACGAAAATCTTTAGCCTCAAATTCAAAATCTGAAAACGACGGTAAACGGAAGGTATGGGCGAAAAAGGGATCATAATAATCGATGGCGATATAATCAAAAAACTTAGAACGTGGAATCGATTCTAAGGTTTGAAAAAAGGGTTCAAATACTTTAAAATTAAAACTTCTGCGACCGAACCATCGCGCTATTTTTCGGGCAATCATCCCCACTTTATAGGGAAGATCCCGACTAAAGGGAAGATCGGCGATGATTAAAGCATTTTCTAATTCTTGGGATCGGGCTTTAAAATAATTAGGTAGTTGATCACGTTGTATAGACGTTTGTTTGAGCGATAATAAATCCCAAATGACCTTTTCTGACCAATATAAATCGCTACAGTAGGTATTAATCGAAACTTGAGGCGTTATCCAGTTATTCGACTCATAAATGCTATGGATGCAATCATAACAGCGTACATGAGCAACCATTAAGTTATTATAAGCTTTTAAAGCCGCTTGAGTTCCCCACGCACCACCAGAAGGAAACATCGTACTTAAATAAGTATTTGGGATGAGAATATTAGGCTCATTAATCGTAATGTACCAGCGAATCGGCGGTAATTGGTATTCATGAATCAAACAACGGTTAATATGAGTCACCGTCATGCGGACATATTCAATAAAATAGTCGATCGTTTTTGGTTCTAGCCAAGCATCCAAACCCAACCACGCAGGATGAGTAAAATGAGACAGGGTAACTACGGGTTCAAGTCCATGACGACGACAAGAGGCAATTAGACGAGCATAAGCATCGAGGGCATTTTTATCAAAAGGTGGCGGAGCGATGGGTTCTAGGGTCGTACAAGGTTGAATCCGCGACCATTCCAAACTCAGACGAAAGCTATTAATTCCTAAATTCTGGCAGATTTGAAAGTCTTCCTCGTAATGCGTCCATAAATCGGCAGCTTTACCAGTTGACATGACTTTCCCATGTCTTTCGCTTTCTGACCAGTTATTTTGCGGTTGTCCAATTCCATTATAACCGCCTTCGCTTTGATATCCTGATGAAGCAACACCCCAGAGAAAAGATTCAGAACTATTTAACAAAGCTTTCTTCTCCTTTTGAATGGACATCGTTGAGAATAAAAGAAGCAATATTATGAGCCGCGTTAGGTTTGCCAGTTGCTAAAGCTGCTTGACGCATTTGTGCTAAACGTTCAGGATATTTAAGAAGATACATCACAGTTTGTGCGACCATTTCAGGAAGACGTATTTGTATACCTGCTCCCGATGCAGAAAGTACATCGGCGTTTTGTTCTTCTTGCCCAGGGATGGGATCGATGATCACCATCGGAACTCCTCGTGCTAGGATTTCACTGGTAATCAGTCCACCTGCTTTAGTGATAATTAAGTCACTAGCCACAATCATGTCATCGACATAGTTGATCGAACCTAGTTTAACGAATTTTACCTGTTCGTTGTCGGTGAGATCTTTGATCGCTTCGAGTAATGTATCACTTCTTCCTGCGATCACAACAAGGGTGATGGGGGTAGAAACCGTCAGAAAATCAGTTAGGATAATTTTGATGCGCTGCGGGTTTAAACCTCCACCAAATACTGTAATCACAGGTTGATCTAAAGGAATGTTATAACGGGATCGCATTTGCTCTTGATTTTTCGGTTCTAGAACTTCTGATTTAATGGGAATTCCTGTAACGTGTAATCGTTTAGGATCGGCCCCACGTTGAATGAGCATATCAACCCCAATTTCACTGGGCAAAAAATAGGCATCTATTTCATAGTTTAACCAACTACTATGGGCGATCGCATCAGTTACAACAACATAATGAGGGGTTGATAGATTGTTTTTCTTTTTTAATAACTGAATTAAACGACTGGGAATTTGTTGAACCGAAATAATAATATTGGGATTCGTTTCAGTCACTAAATCCTCTAATTTTCTAAAAAATGGAAACTCTAATCGTGCAACCGAAAGATTACCATCTAAAGATTCTTCGACATCATCGCCATCAGTTCCTTCATAAATTGCCTTATATAAAGTGGGGATTCTTTCACTCAATTGTTTATAAATTTGAGTAATACTACTGCGATAAATGGCACTCGCATACTCTAACGCATCTTGAGTAAGAACTTCTACATCAGGATATTGAAGAAATGCTTCAGTTAAAGCTCTAGCAGCATTCAGATGTCCTGCACCAAGGGAAGCGTATAAAATGAGAATCGTCGTCATACAGAAAGTAGCGGTGTCATTGGATCATACTATGTCAATATAGTCGATTCACCAAAAAACAACATCAATCTCGCTGCATTGATTCGTAATCTCTTAAAATAACTGAGGGACATTTTTATAACTTAGCGATGGCAAAACTTCCTCCAGATATACGTGCTACACTAACCAATCAAAAAGAGCAAATGCTAGATATTATCGACGAAGCTTGCATTGCTGGAGTTTATCATCTAGAAGAAGTTATCATTAAACTACAACAAGAAAAGTTAAATCAGCGCAAACAACAGTTAGAATTGAATCGGTCACGTCGAGAGAAAGATTGACTTTGAGCAGATAAACGATTTCTCTAAAGTGCCTTTTGATTTTTTTGTATCTGTTGTTGAACTGCCGCTTTAATTTTTGCTTCAAAGTCAGGATCATCTACAGTTGTAATAATTTGATAGGGACGCTCACTCAGCCGATTAAGATAAGTTTCAAGAGCGATTTGATCTTCACAATGCTGAAGAAAATATTGTTTTAATTCTTCATCAGACATAGAACTATAATTAATTTGTCTCATTAAAATACCTCCCCATTTGGTGCAATCTGAAATTCAATTTCTTCATTATGTCTAGCAAGAATATACACATTAAAGGTGCGACGATCAATACAAACAAGGTGTATGGGCTAAAACATAGAATATGTTAGTTGATAAACAATAAGATATAAACTTTTTAACTGGGCATCATTCGGCATCCAAGTCGCTCACTCCACATATGACTTATTTTATCATCAATCTGTGGAAAACAACCGATAGACTCTAAGAGCATTTTTTCAATTGTCCTAATAATAAAATAATTTGGTCGATGCCTTGACGTAGATTGGTATTAGGTTGTTCTGAAGTATTCACCATAATACTAAAAACTAAAGTTTCGTCATCAGAAATATCGACATATCCTGATAGTGCAGATACTCCAGATAGACTTCCTGTTTTTGCTTGTATTTTTCCCTGCATGGGTGTATCTTTAAATCGATTAGCTAATGTTCCATTGACTCCACCAACTGCGAAAGAATTTCGATACACTTCTCCTTGTGGTGTTTGTGACATTTTTTGTAAAAGTAAAACAAAAGCTTCAGGTGTGGCTAAATTATGCCGAGATAAACCCGAACCATCAACCAGTTTATAAGTATTTGAATTGATGCCTAATTGTGTGAGTTGTTTTTGTAGAATAGAAGTCTGAGGCTCATTTGATTGAACTTCTAAAAGCTTAAAAAGTGTTTCAGCATAAAGATTATGGCTTTCATGATTGACGGTTTTAATTATATTCTCTAAAGGAGGAGAAGTTAAAACAGCAATTTCTTGTTCAGAATTATTGCTCGAAGGTTCTGAAATAATTTGTTTTTGTTTAACGGTGATGCCCTCAGTTTCTAAAACTTGTGCTAGGGTGTCGATAAAATATTGAGTAGGATTAATAATGGCTATCGTTTCTTGTTCACCAGTAAGATCATTACCTAATTGCCCACGAATCATTAAACGAGATTGTGCGAAATAACCTTGAATAGAAATAGTATTATCGGTTGTTGAATCAGTGGTTGTCGTTGAATTTTCAATTTGCCATTGTTTAGCAGCTATTGGGTCAGACCAAGTTATTTTTACTGGTTGACCGACTTGTGTAGGTGTTAAAATTAACTTAAAAGCATTTTCGTTTAAGACAAAACTATTAGCAGGAACACCATAGGAAAAAAATAGATCATCCCATTCCCACATCGGAGGTATACCCGAATTCTTAAAATAGCCATCCTGAATGAGCAGTTTTTCGATCTGTTGAATGCCTTGTTGTTTAAGTTGTTGTGCTAAAGTTTTAAGTGTATCTGTTGTAATGGTTGGATCGCCTTGACCCACTAATCTTAAAGTCTGTAAATTAGGTGTATCCCCTTGACTATAAATAGAAGTGCGGATTTGAAATTGGGAACCGAATTCTAATAAAGCGGCGGCTGTCGTTAATAGTTTAATATTAGAAGCAGGGGTAAAAAATTTCTCAGAATTTAAGGCATAAAGGTTAAGATCAGAGTGTATGGGTTGAATTAAGATTCCCCAATGCGATCGTGCCATATCTGGACGCTGAATAATCTTCTTGATCTCAGGTGCCAACTCATTTGGACAGATCGACCGAGAATCTTGATTTTGTGCGAGTATAATGTTTAGGTTAGTGCCGTCTTTAGTTTGAGGAAAAGGTACACCAACCCAAAGCAGTAACATTAATAATGGTTGTCCCCATAAGTGCGATCGTTTTAGCATTTTTTTCGATTTAGATTTGAGATCTTACACAGGATAAACGACGTATGAGTTACGATTTTGATTTTTTTGTCATTGGTGGTGGTTCAGGTGGAATAGCCACCGCGAGACGTGCCGCAGAATATGGTGCAAAAGTAGGTTTAGCTGAAGTGAGTCGTTTGGGAGGAACCTGTGTTAACCGAGGCTGTATTCCTAAAAAATTAATGGTGTATGCGTCTCGTTTTCCTGACCATTTTGAAGAAGCAACAGGGTACGGTTGGAGTCCTGTTCATAGTACCCTAGATTGGTCAAAAATGAATCATGCGGTAGAACAAGAAGTAACCCGTCTTAATGGCATCTATCAACGGATGTTAGATAATTCTAAGGTGACGGTTTTTCCTAAATATGCGAGATTTATCGATCCCCATACGGTAGAAGTGGGAGATGAAAAAATAACGGCTGAAAAGATTTTAATTGCAGTTGGGGGACATCCCTATCGTCCCGACATTCCAGGGATCGAACATACTCTAGTTTCTGATGATATGTTCAAATTACCTCACCAACCGAAACGAATTGTGATTCTGGGATCGGGTTATATTGGGGTAGAATTTGCCTGTATTATGAATGGACTCGGTACAGAAGTTACCCAAATTGTTCGCGGTGATAACATTCTCAAAGGGTTTGATGAGGATGTGCGAACAGGTATTCATGAAGGGATGGAAAAACACGGTATTCGCATCTTAACCAAGAGTATGCCATCCTTGATCGAAAGAACAAAAGACGGATTTAGAATTCATATTGAAGGTACTCCAAACTCAGAGGTATTAGTTGCTGATGCGGTTGCCTTAGCTGCGACGGGACGAAAACCGATGATCGAACACTTGGGGTTAGAAAATGCGGGTGTAGAAGTAGTAGATGGTTCAGTTGCCGTCAATGAATATAGTGTTACTTCGGTAGATCATATTTATGCAGTGGGAGATTGTTCTAATAAGGTTAATCTAACACCTGTCGCGATTAATGAGGGTCGCGCTTTAGCAGATACGGTGTTTGGGGGTAAACCTCGTGTGATGAGTTATGAAAATATTCCCTCGGCTGTCTTTAGTACCCCCGAAGCTGCATCAGTCGGTTTAACTGAAGCAGAAGCAAAAGATCAATATGGTGAGGATGGCATCAAAGTTTATCGTTCTAAGTTTCGTCCGATGTATCACACGCTGACGGGAAAAGACGAAAAAACGATGATGAAATTAATTGTAGAAATTGCTACTGATAAAGTGGTAGGGGCGCATATGGTGGGAGAATATTCGGCTGAAATTATTCAAGGTGTGGCGATCGCACTTAAAACAGGTGCCAAAAAATCCGATTTTGATGCAACTGTTGGTATTCACCCTAGCGCAGCCGAAGAATTTGTAACGATGCGTTAAGATTTGTCTTGTATGGGTTTGGTTACTGTGAGGGTTTGGAGACCAAACCCCTACGGATAAAGACTTTCAAATCTGTAGCTATTTGCTTCTACTTTTAAAATTCCCTGTTTCCATCCCAAAGATATCGGGGAACCATCAGCACTAAGACTTTTATACAAATCATCTGAACGTTGATAGTCTCTTCCATCTCGACGCACTAAAGGCATGAGATTAGATTGATTATAGTTTAGGTCTAATTGTTGTCCTAAAACACTTTTAAAATTGACTTTACCTTGAGCTAATTCGGTTAAATTTAATCTTTGCTTTTGTTGAATCGTTTGTTTAAATTTTTCATAATTACCATAAGATTCATTTTCTCCAACTTCTAAGGCAAAACCACTATAAGTAGTATCTTTAGGAGTGGCTTTTAACGTTTGCTCCTCAGAATAAACTCTTAGATATCTTGGGTCTTCAATAAGCATTAAACTAGGTTGATTGAGATTAATTGAATAAATCGCTAACCATATTTTTTCAAGTTGAACAAACCAAATATTATCTTGTATTTCTAGTTTTGCCGTTTTGGGGAACTGAAAGAAAAAAGGTTGATCGGCAGGACGTAACCAAAGTAGAATGTTTCGATATTGTGCAATTTGATCGCCGTTGTTTTTTCCAGACCTAACCCAATTACCACCTGTATTTGCTACAAAAAAATCAACCCCTCTAGACGAATTGTAGGCTAATAACTTAAAAGGTGCGACATCCCCATCAGCAAAGGTTCCTGCAAGACTCCCCATCTGATAGGTATGACCAAAAAACTGTGTTTCATAGTATCCTGGTTTTTGATCATTTCCTTTTTTCCAGTTTTCATAAAGTGGTTTACTACTCAGAACTTCGACTGGTTTATTAAAATTTTTGTGTGCCAGTTCTACAACCGCTTGAGGAGGACGATAGGTACTGGTGATCATGTGGAGAGTATCTAGTGTGGGACGAGGGTTATTGATAGGGGTATCACCGAAATATAGCCAAAAGGTTCGCGCTGCATCTGAACCAAAAACAACATTTCCCCCCCCATTATCTCGTTTAACAGGGCCACCCCATCCTCCTCGATAATACTTAATTGCCGCCGCCGTAGACAACCAATCTAGCGCAGATTTAGCAAGTTGTTTAACTTCGGGATCTTTGGCAAAATCATAAAGATTGAGATAAGGCGCGAAGGTATGCCCATGATATATTTCTGAATCCCATTCTCCCATGCCAATGTTATATAATGCCCATACATAACGCTGTAGTTTTTGTTTATACAGTTGGCGCGTCGCTTCGTTTCCCGTTTCTTCTGCCATCAGATAAACAGATGTTTCCCGCATTGCTCTTAAATTATCGGTATTGCGACCATCTACCCAGCGTCCTCGTCTTTGAATACTCCAGTCTTTGCCGCTTCCATCCCCATAACCATAAATGGGATGTGGACGCATTAGAGGATCTTCTTGTGTCCATTTTTTCGCGCCATCATACATTTTTTGGCGGTATGCGGGGTCTAGATAGGAACCAAAGAGGAAATATTTACGAATTTGTCCTTTGAGGGTGAAGCTAAAATAATAGTCGATACCGTCAGTGTGTGCGTGATCTTTGCTTTGTGTGTCTTCTTGTTGGAGAAATGCGATGCTGCAAGCACGCCCCGCGCACGCTTGTTTTCGGTTTCCTGCCAAAAAGTCAAACATCGCGTTAGGATACGATCGTTTTTCGTTTTCTTGAAAGGTGTTGCCGTATTCTTTAGGATTAGCAAAAGATTGAATAATTGCTTTAGAACGTTGTTGAAATTGGGTTTCTTGTTCACTTGTCCATGAGTTACGGAATTTGGGGTCAACCTCAATAAGTTGAACCTCTCCTACACTCTTTAGGGTTGGAGAAATTTGGGGATGAACAACAGCAGTACAAGAAGCGAAAAAAAGAGGAAGAAAAATTAAAATGAGTCTTTTTTTGAGTCTAGATCCATTCTTCATCATCTTCTGAAAATTCCTCTACATTGCTTTTATCTTCTTCTTTTGTGCTGACTGCCTCGGCGGGAAGGGGAATAGCGGGAGTCGTGAGGATGGTTTCTGGTAATATTTCTGAGGGTTTTTCGCCATCTACTTCGACAACAATCACATCATTGAGATTTAACCAAACAATTTTACCAAAAGAATCACAGGCGGCGATTAAGATCGATTTTTCGGGAACGTCTTTGGCGAAAAATTCTCCTAACATTCGAGAAGAAATTGAGTTTTTTTGTCCTTCTAACCCAATGCCTAAGAAAATATATTCATTGCCATCGTTGATATGTTGTAGGATAATAGCCATTTTTATTCACTAACGACTTGTGCGCCATGACTACGAGGATCAGAACTTGATGCGGTTTTCGGGTTAAAATCAGAAGCCTGACCTGTCGTATTGGCATAGGGTAGGGTACTATCTGCAATTAAAGCATCTAAATTCGCTTCTAGGATCGACTGAGGTTGTTCGCCGATGGTTTGAGCGATCGCTGTTCCATCTTTGTTAAGATAGACAAAATGGGGAATTCCATCAACGCGATAACGCAAAATTTCGGGTAACCATTTATTATTGTCTACATTCAACATGACAAAATTGACTGAATTACCGTATTTTGTTTTAATTTCTGCCATTTCGCTGGCCATAGCCTGACAACTGGTACACCAGTTCGCATAAAATTCAGTTAGCGTCGGTTTGCCATTCGATAGCGCGACATCTATGGGAGTAGAGTTTTCCGCTTGTGCTTCGAGTGAAGTTGAGTTAGTTTGAGTTTGAAGACCTAAAAAAAGAGCAGCACTCAAAATAACAGCAGCCAGAGCAATAATAATATTTCTAAGACGATTATCGGTTGTTACTTGAGTCATTGAAATAAAGCCATTTTCTTATACATTACTTACTACTTTAATATGATTCCATGAAAAAAAGAGTAACCCTAACATTTCCTCAAAAAACGGTACATATGCCAGTAACCTATTTACTTGCCAAAGATTTTAATGTGGCTGCCAATATTATTCGCGCTCAAGTTGCCCCGAATCAAGTCGGAAAATTGGTGTTAGAGTTATCGGGTGATATTGATGAGTTAGAAGCATCATTAGAATGGCTAAAAGCACAAGGAATTGTGGTTTCACTAGCGAGTCGAGAAATCCTTATTGATGAGGAAAAATGTGTAGATTGTGGCTTATGTACGGGAGTTTGCCCGACTGAAGCATTAACTCTTGATCCGACTAGCTTTCGCTTAAAATTCCTACGTTCTCGGTGTGTGGTTTGTGAACAGTGTATCCCCGCTTGTCCCCTTCAAGCAATTTCCACGAATTTTTAAAGAGATTTCTTAGCTTAAAATCTATCTTTAGGTAGATTATAGAACTGGAAAATTCATAAAAAAATTTTTCAGTTGCAAAAAATCTTTTATAAGAGTAAACTACAAAAAAAGTTGAAACCGCCATATAGCAATGACAATATCTGTTATCATTCCTGTTCATAAGGGAGGTGAAGCTTTTCAATGCTGCCTAAACAGTTTAAAGCAGTTCGCCTTACCTGAAGTTGAAATTATTGTTGTTGCTGATGGCGATAATGAATCAGGAGATATGGCTGAATCTTGGGGTGCAAAAGTTGTTCGGAATTCTCCCGCATCTGGCCCCGCTAAAGCGAGAAATTTAGGCGCAAAAATAGCAACAGGAGATATTCTTTTTTTTATTGATGCTGATGTTACAATCAATGAAAATACTCTTCCTAAAGTTGAGCAAATTTTTTCACAAGAACCTGATTTAGTGGCGGCAATTGGTTCATATGATGATGAACCTGGGGCGACTAATTTTTTGTCTCAGTATAAAAATTTATTTCACCACTATACTCATCAAACAGCTAGTGAGGAAGCATCAACCTTTTGGGGAGCTTGTGGTGCTATTCGACGTAAAATCTTTTTAGAAATAGGAGGCTTTGATGAAAGCTATCGTCTTCCCTGTGTTGAAGATATTGAGTTAGGGTATCGTCTTAAAACAGCAGGTTATCAAATTAAACTTTGCAAAACTTTACAAGTAAAACATCTTAAACGTTGGGAAGTAGTTTCACTGTTAAGAGCAGATGTTTTTTATCGAGCTATTCCTTGGACAACTCTAATTTTACGTTATAGTCAGCTAAAAAATGACCTAAATCTACAGTGGTCTAGTCGAATTAGCGTAGTGCTTGTTTATGGACTTTTAGTGTCCATAATTGCCACTTTCTGGTGGCCAGCTATGTGGGCTTTAGTTTTAGGGATAAGTCTTGCTCTTTTTGCAATTAATTTCTCGGTTTACCGTTTTTTTTACTACCGCAAAGGTATAATCTTCACGCTGCGGATGATCCCTTGGCATTGGCTATATTACTTTTATAGTGGTTTAGCATGGGTCATAGGGATGATTCGTTATTATCTCTTTTCTCCCATAATTAAGGGAAATTCAGCTTAATACTTAGTGACTCACGCGATTATTTATAAATTCAATGAAAAATTATTCAGTTGTTATTATTGGGGCGGGGCCTGCTGGACTAACAGTAGCCTACGAATTAGTAAAGCAGGGTGTTAAATCACTGGTTCTCGAATCATCCGACAAAGTTGGTGGAATTGCCAGAACCGAAATCTACAAAGATTATCGTTTTGATATTGGTGGACATCGCTTTTTTACTAAGGTTGGTGAAGTTAACCAAATTTGGCAAGAGATTTTAAAAGATGACTTTATTAAAGTTCCGCGTATGTCTAGAATCTATTACCAAGATAAGTTTTTTGATTACCCTCTTTCTTTTAAAAATACTCTATCGAATCTAGGTATTATACCAAGTGGTTTGATTCTTTGGAGCTATCTTAAAGCCAAGTTAATCGCTGCGATTAATCGTCCTGACCCACAAACCTTTGAAGAATGGGTAACCCATTGTTTTGGCGAACGACTTTACAAAACTTTTTTTAAAACATATACGGAAAAAGTTTGGGGTATTCCCTGTAATAAAATCCAAGCAGAATGGGCAAAACAACGAATTAAGGGGATGTCATTAAAAGCGGCTGTAATTAATCTTTTGTTTGGTAAAAGTAAGGCTAAAAGTTTAATTAAAGAATTTGATTATCCGATTTTAGGCCCTGGCATGATGTGGGAACGTTGTCAGGAAATTGTAAAAGAAAAAGGGGGAGAAGTTCGTCTTCATTCTAAAGTAATAAAACTAGAACGCAAAGGCAATCGAATTACGAAAATAATTGCTATGTGTGATGGGGAATTAACTGAAATTACAGGTGAGCATTATGTTTCAAGTATGCCGATTACTTTATTGCTAGAACGTCTTGATCCTGCTCCTCCTGAAACGGTTTTACAAGCAGCTAGATCACTTTCATATCGAGATTTCCTTATTGTTTCACTGATCGTTGATGTTGCCGATCTTTTTCCCGATAACTGGATTTATATTCACAGCCCTGATGTCAAAGTAGGACGTATTCAAAATTTTAAGAATTGGAGTCCGAAAATGGTTCCTGATGCGAGCAAAACCTGTTTAGGGATGGAATATTTTTGTAGTGAAGGTGATGAGATTTGGAATTTATCGGATACAGAATTATTAGATCTAGCGAGTCGGGAACTTGTACAATTAGGTTTAGTACCAGCTAATGCGATTGAAGATGGAACCGTGATTCGTCAGAAAAAAGCTTATCCTGTGTACGATCGAGATTACGCTACACATTTAAAAGTGATTCAAGAATACCTTGAAGGTTTCGATAATTTACAAACCGTTGGCCGTAACGGAATGCACCGTTATAATAATCAAGATCACTCCATGCTAACGGCAATCTTAGCCGCTAAAAATATTATGGGAGAAAAACACGATTTATGGGATGTTAATACCGAACGTTCTTATCATGAGGAATTTACTCAAGAAGAATGGAATAAACGTCAAGAAGCAGAAACAATAGAAGTTTAAAAAAATCTTATTAGGCATTATTGTTGATTTTAGGAGATTCAATTCTAATGAATGAGATTAAGGTAACAATTGTCGTTTCTCCTCGTGAGCGTTTTAGTTATACTTTGGGCCTTTGATGTGTCAAGAACGTCCCATCCATGACAAAGTATATTTTGCTCGTGGAGAAGCACACATCTTTACTGATATTAAAGGACGCACTCGTTTACAAGAAAAAATGTACAAACAAGGACATCAAGTATCGAAATTTAATGAATTTCAACAAATAACTTTACTTTATCTAAACAACTTTATGTAAATATAGGTAAATTTGATATATTGTTTCCTCTAGCGGCAGGAGAAAATTAAAACTTATTTAGTGTTAGAAAACTTTACGATTTAAAATAGTTATTTAATTAACCGTGTAGGACGACCTACTTTAGCATCGATAACTGCAGCTTTAATTGATGCTTTATTTTATTTATATTAATTTTTTTTGAAGAACATTTCGTTCTATCATTGACCAAAAAAACTAAAAAACAAAGTAAAACTTACTAAAATTTTATGCTTCAATCTAAAATTTTTGGACTTGGACTGCCTAGAACAGGAACCACTTCATTAGCTAAAGCTCTTAATGTGATGAATGTAGCAACTAAACATTTTCCTTTTGAACTTTATCAAAATCTAAATTCTCAAATATTAGACGAATATATTGGCTTTGTTGATAGCCCAATTCCTTTAATCTGGAAAGAGTTAGATCAACGTTTTCCCAATGCAAAATTTATTTTAACTATCAGAACATTGGATCGATGGCTAGAAAGTATGGAATGGCTATTTAGTCACGGGAAGGTTAAATGGAATTGGTCGAAAGAGGTTCATGAATATCATAAAGTATTTTTTGGTACTGAGCGATTTAATGAAACCCTATTATCTAAAAAATATCATGAGTATCAAGAAGACATTTTTAAAAGTTTTGAAAATCGTCCTCAAGACCTCCTAATTCTTAATCTAGAACTAGAACAAAATGAGGGTTTTCATAAACTCGCTACCTTCTTAAATCTTTCATCTCCTGATTTAGAATTTCCTCATATTAAGAAGAGAACTAAAACTTTTCTACCTAAGAGAATTTATTATGAAATTAAGCAATTTATTAAATAAGATACAAATTATTTTCCTTTTAAACTTAAAATTATGAAAGTTTTGCTAATAAGTGATTATTCTACTCCTACTGGAGGAGCAGAATTAACCCTATTTACATTGCGAGAGGGTCTACGACAACGTGGACATGATGTTCGTCTTTTTGCGAGTTCTGCACGTCCTAATGATATGGACACCTTAGCAGATGAAGAATGCTTTGGAACAACGTCCCGCTTTCGTGCCTTTTTACAGACTGCTAATATCTGGGCAATGCAAAGATTAAGTCAAGTTTTGAGTGAATTTCAGCCAGATATTGTCCATGTATCTCTCTTTTTAACCCAATTATCCCCGTTGATTCTGCCTCTACTTCGCCATATTCCGACTCTTTATTATGTTGTTTGGTATCGCCCAATCTGTCCACTTGGAACGAAACGACTACCTAACGGAATGACTTGTCAGGATTCAGTTGGTAAAGCTTGTTATCAAAATCATTGTTTACCTTTGCACGATTGGCTACCTTTGATGCTACAACAGCAACTTTGGCAACGTTGGAGTAATGTGTTTGATAGCGTTGTTGCCAATAGCGACTCTGTTAAACAAGTCCTACAACATTCAGGAATTGATGTTAAAGAGGTCATTTGGCATGGTGTTCCAATACGCCCTCTGCGTCCTTCTATCTCGTCTCCTCCAACTGTAGTCTTTGCTGGTCGTCTTGTTCCTGAAAAGGGTGTTAAATTACTGATACAAGCTTTCGCCAAGGTGATTACTCAAATTCCGACAGCCCAATTGCTGATTGCTGGAACAGGAGAGGAGGAAGAATATCTCAAACAAATGATTATCGATTTGGAACTAACTACATCGGTTCGATTGTTAGGCTATTTGTCACGACAAGAACTAGAAGGCTATTTTGCTAGAGCTTGGGTACAAGTAGTTCCCTCGTTGTGGTCAGAACCGTTTGGCATGGTTGCTGCCGAGGCACAGATGCGGGGTACGGCAGTTGTGGCAAGTGATTCTGGAGGATTAAGAGAAATTGTTAAACATGGAGAGACAGGATTTTTGTTTCCCACAGGACAGGTAGAAGCCCTAACTGAGTCATTACTAACACTTTTACAAAATCGGGAGTTAGCCGAACAGATGGGGCAAGATGGCCGAAAAATTGCTGTAGCTCAATTTAGTGAAGCATCTTGTGTAGAAAAGTTTTTGCATCATTACCAAACTTTACTCAAACAACAAACTTTATCTCAAACAGGTCGATTAAACTAGCTCACTTATGAACACATTACAAGGGATTTTACCTAATTTAATTATCATTGGTGCGATGAAGGCGGGAACAACCAGTTTACATCACTATCTCAAGTTACATCCTCAAATCTCGATGTCACAAGAAAAAGAGCTAGACTTTTTTATTGAAGAAAAGAACTGGCACCGAGGCATTGAGTGGTATCAATCTCAATTTAGCGGTCAAGCCCAAATTTATGGAGAGGCTTCACCTAACTACACAAATTATCCTTGGTGGAAAGGCATTCCCCAAAGAATGTACTCAGTGGTTCCTGATGCTAAATTAGTTTATATTCTTCGTGATCCCATCAAACGCATTATTTCTCATTATATTCATCAGTATGATTGTGGAAAGGAAAATCGTACTTTTGCTCAAGCCCTAGAAGATTTTCAAGACAATACATATTTAAATTTAAGCCGATACTCTCTACAACTAGAGCAGTATTTAAATTATTTCCCTCGCTCAAATATTTTAATCATCACTACCGAAGAATTAGACAATTCTCCTGACAAAACACTACAAACTATCTTTGATTTTTTAAATATTGAACATTATTCATTGTCATCCGCTATTTCAAAAAAGTTACACAAATCAGAGTTTAAAAGACGAAAAACAGATTTAGGAGTTCGTCTATCCGAAACACAATTGTTGAAAGCTGTTGGGCGTCTGCCACCCCAAATACGTTATAAAGCTCAAAAAATTATTTATTTTCCCTTTTCTAAAAAAATAGATACTCCAACTGTAACTTCCGAACTTCGTCAAAGAATTATTGACTATTTAAGAGAGGATATTAATATTTTAAAACAATATACAGGTCTTGATTTTAAAGAATGGTGTGTATAGTCTATGAGCTTGAAGCAAAAGACCATTCAAAGTTTATTTTGGTCGGCTGTCCAAAATTGGGGAAGTCAAGCAGGTTCACTCATTGTTTTTGTCGTTTTAGCGCGTCTACTGCAACCCGAAGCTTTTGGTTTAATTGCTTTATCTAATGTTTTCATCAACTTTATGCAGATTTTGCCTGACCAAGGGTTTACACCAGCATTGATTCAACGTCTGGAACTAGAGCAAGAGCATTTAGATACAGCATTTTGGTCGCAGCTTATTGGCAGTATCATTCTTGTTGTTATTACTCTAATAACTGCTGGTTTAATCGCTGACATATTCAAACAACCAGAATTAAAGTTATTACTTCCCGTACTTTCAATTGTTTTGATCTTTCATGCTTTATTTTCTGTTCAAAAAGCGATTCTCAAGCGTCAGTTTAATTTTCAGAGTTTGGCGGCTCGCTCAATAATTGGAATTGTAGTCTCTGGTGTTGTTGGTATCGTGATGGCTTTAAATGGTTTAGGAGTTTGGAGCTTAGTTGGACAACAAATTACTTTTGAGCTTGTTGGCATAATTGTTTTGTGGAAAGTTAGTGATTGGCAACCTAGTTTTAAATTTTCAATTCAACATTTTTGGCAACTCTATCACTTTAGTATTCATCTTCTGGCTTTTCATCTGTTGAGTTTTTTAAGTAGTCGAACCGATAATCTACTGGTTGGGTATTATTTTGGCGGAAGGATTTTAGGTTATTATGCGATCGCTCATCGGATTTTACAAGTGATGTTCCAATTAATCGCTATCACAAGTTATGAAGTAGCATTACCCACATTTTCTCGCTTGCAAACGGATTTCGAGCGATTTCGCCAAGTTTTCTATCAAGCATCTCAATTTACTGGTTTAATCGTTGTTCCAGTTTTTCTCGGTCTAGCTGTACTGACACCTGAACTGCTTGTCATTTTATTTGGCAAACAATGGGAGCCATCGATACCTATCTTACAAGTTCTGACTTTTACTGGAATGATTGCCTCACTTTTGTCATTAAATGAATCTGTGTTAACTGCATTGGGTAAACCAGACTGGAGATTTCGGATTGGTTTATTCAATTCGATTTTAATGGTTATTACTTGTCTAATTGCCGTTCGTTGGGGAATTATTGCGGTGAGTTTGGCTAGTGTTATCAGCTACTGTGTTACTTTTCCCATTAGCTTGTGGGCGATTAATCAGTTAATTCAAGTCCCACTCTTTCTCTATTTGCAGCAATTCAGACTAGCAATCGTTGCTACTTTAAGTATGATATGCTTCATTTTAATAACTCAGTATTTTTTAGATGGATTTCCTCTAAATCTAATCACGTTGGTTTTTAGAGTATGTGTAGGAATAATGACTTATTTTTTGACGGTGTGGCTCATCGCACCAGAGATGTTGCAAAAGTTGGTTGGATTAATTAATCTAGTTGGCTCGAAAAGTCCTAAATCTTAATTTTAACGAATTGTAATTTTATGCTAGAACATCAACTATCTTATTCTATTATTATTCCTACTTATAATCGTCCCGAACGATTAAAAACTTGTCTTGAATCTATAGCCAATCTTAATTTTCCTGTTGAACAATTTGAGGTTGTTATCGTTGATGATGGAAGTGCTAAACCTTTAGATGATCTGATTAATTCTTTTAATCATAAACTATCAATTCAACTGATTCGACAACATAATGCTGGCCCCGCAACGGCTCGCAATACAGGGGCGAGTCAAGCTAAAGGAAAATATTTAGTTTTTACAGACGATGATTGTCAAGTTGATAGCAATTGGTTACAAGCATTTGACAAAGGTTTTAACAAAAATCCTCATGCTTTATTAGGAGGTTATACCATCAATGCTTTATCAAATAATCTCTATTCAGAAGCTAGTCAACTTTTAGTAGATTATCTTTATCATTATTATAATACTGACTCAGAGCAAGCTATTTTTTTTACCTCAAATAACTTTGCTTTATCTAAACAACTTTTTTCAGAAATAGGTGGTTTTGATACATCATTTCCACTCGCGGCAGGCGAAGATAGAGAATTGTGCGATCGTTGGTTATCTCACGCTTATCCTATGCAATATTTACCTGAAGCAATTATCCATCATTCACATCAGCTATCTTTAAGAAAATTCTGGCAACAACATTTTAATTATGGTTGTGGGGCTTTTTATTTTCATCAAGTCCGTTCTCAAAGAAAACAAGAATCAATTAAAGTTGAACCTTTTACTTTTTATATACAACTTTTACTTTATCCATTTTATACTTCATCAAATCAGCCCAAGATTTTACTATCTTTACTTTTTAGTATTTCACAAATCGCTAATATTTTAGGCTTTTTTTGGACAAGATTTAAACAAAAAAGAGCTTTTGATCAAAGTATAAATAATGCTCAAATTAGCAACAAAAAACAAATGACTTAATTTCAGGAGTTTGAGCGATCAGCATTTACTTAGGGTTAATGTTATGATCAATGATTTTTTTAAAAATTGATCATGCAGTTGGTTTAAAGAGTTTCTCTATAAACTGAGTAACAATCATAAAATTTTTGCTGACTAAGGATTAGATAATACTCTAATATTTAATTGATAATCTAATGTACTATCCGACTTAGAAACAACAGTAATTTCATACAAACCACTTTCAGATAAAGTTCCTTTCCAAGAAGTTTCTGTAGAATCATCTAGTAGATTAGTACGACCCGACGGCGAATAAATAGAAATTTGTGTCTCTTGAGGCGCACTAATATTAAATTCGATTTCTTGAGAACTTTCTAACTGTATGACATAAGCTTTTCCTTGACCTGGTGTCAAGGTACCTTGACGGTTAATCTCATTTTCTACAGGGATTTCTGAAATTTTCTCGTAAGTCTCTCCAGATTCTAACTTTCTGAGGTTATCTAACAACATTGCGCTTAAAATTTGTCCTGTTGGTTGTTCCATATTATCCTTGTTTTCGTTGGGGAACAACCGCGTAAATTCAGCATTAGCTAAATCATAAAGTGCGCGACTACTTAAGTTTAGCTCATTGGCTTCTTTAAAAATTTCTTGACGACGCGATCGATCATAACTACCTAATTCTGCTCTTGCTTCTTCACTTAAATTACCTAATTGATCAATGAATTCTGAAGCAATTTGATCTCGTTGCTGTTGCCATTCTTTCTTTTGTGCGGGATCTGTATCCGTTGTTTTTAAAGTAAATTCTGGATAGCGACTCAAAAAGATTTGATCCACTAACATTTGAAAAAACTGATGATTGATCCCCAATTCCTGACGACGTTTGCGTAACTCTGCTTTGCGTTCCCATTCTGCGCTTTGTTCAGTAGAAACAGGAAACAGCGCGGGATCACCCGATATAGAAGGTTCTGTTGTTTCAAACGTCAGCTTAGGAGGTGCTGCGGGTTTTAACCATGTTTTCCCGACAAACCATCCTAACGCACCTGAGCCAAGACCAACTGCTAAAACTAAACCCAGTTGACTTAAACAACCTAAAAATAAACTCTGCTTTTTACGGGAGAGTGTGACCATAGTTTCCTTCTGGTGGGGAGTAGATACAGCAAGAACAGGAGGAGGAGAAGGAGCAAGATTAATCGTTGGTTGAGTTTCAATTGGCTCGTTTTGATCTAGACAAGTTATCACATCTTGAGCCGTTGTAAAGCGATCGCTTTCGACATCAGTCACCATTTTGCTAAAAACTTGCTTTAGTTTAGGACTCAAAATAATATCTTCACGAAAGGTTTTAGTTTCTCCCTCAAAGAGTTGAGCCGATCCCCTTCCAGTCAACAAACTCAGTAAGGTGATAGCGAGTTGTGATATATCCGCTTTAGGGGTTGGGAAAAGAAGACTATGTTCTAGAGTTTGAACTTGACTAAAATCAATCAGAAACGGTAATTGATCCCATTTACGACAAATTAAGTTATCGAGCGAGATATCCTGATGATAGACACCTTGAGAGTGAAGATAGTCTACAACGTTTAAGAGTTGCTTTAGTAAATCAATGATTTCAGTTTCACTAAAGTATTGTTGTTGACCCGTGGAATTCGGGTCACTCGCAGGCACTACCGTTGAACGGTAGTGTACCGAGTGACTGAGATTGAGGTTCAACAGTTCCCGATAAGTAAAGCCTGGAATATAATCTAAAACATAATATAATCCCGACTGTTCGACATCTAAACGAAACATTTCCCGAAAGCGAGGAATCTGGGGATGTTTTAATTGATAAAGTATCTGCGCTTCTTGTTTAAACTGGATTTGGCGATCGTCTGATAATTCTGTTAGATCGATTAATTCTTTGATAACGCACAATTCATCAAAACGATGATGATCCTTAGCTAAATAGGTTCGACGGTGCGGACTCTTGGCTAAGGGTTTTATAATCTGATAGCGATTGTTTAAAATCACAGATGGTTCAATCACCACAGGTACAATCCTGATCTAAGTAAAGGGAATGAACTTAAGACATCTAACTCAAGTTTCTTTATAAAATATGAGAACTAGGGTAGCAGATTTGGTAAAGACTGCGCCTAAGTGCCGATAAATTTTCTTCCTCTTTCAATCATTATCTATGATGCAATACCGACGCTTTGGCCGTACAGAACTGCAAATGCCCGTTTTTTCCTGTGGTGGAATGCGCTATCAATACAAATGGCAGGATATTTCGTTAAGACAAGTTCCTTCAGATAATCAGCTAAACCTCGAAAATACGATTCGTCATGCTATTGATGTTGGAATTAATCATATTGAAACGGCTAGAGGTTATGGTTCATCTGAATTACAACTTGGGCAAATTTTACCTAAATTACCCCGAGAAAAATTAATCATACAAACAAAAATTTCACCAAAAAGTGATGTTAGAGAATTTCGTTGCCAATTTAATCAATCTTTTCAATTTTTGAATTTAGATTATATTGATTTATTGGGAATTCATGGCATTAATACACTTGAATTACTCGAAGAAACAATGCGTCCAGGTGGCTGTTTAGATGAAGCCAAAAAGTTACAAAAACAAGGAAAAGTTAGATTTATTGGTTTTTCAACTCATGCCGCAACAGACACTATTATTAAAACCATAGAAACCAATCAATTTGATTATGTTAATTTGCATTGGTATTATATTTTCCAAAACAATTGGCCAGCGATAGAAGCAGCACATCAGCATGATATGGGAGTCTTTATTATTAGTCCATCCGATAAAGGTGGACATTTATACAACCCACCGCAAAAATTAGTTAATCTTTGTTCTCCACTCAGTCCAATGGTGTTTAATAATCTGTTTTCTTTGAGCCATCCTCAAGTACATACCCTTAGTATTGGTGCCGCCAAACCCTCCGATTTTGATGAACATTTAAAAACAGTTGAACTTTTAGAACAAGCTGATCAAATTTTACCTCCAATTCTTAAAAAGTTAGAAACAGAAGCGATTAAATCTCTGGGTGAAGAATGGTATAAAACTTGGCATTTAGGTTTACCTACTTATCAAGAAACACCCAATAAAATTAATATTCCTATTATTTTATGGTTAAGAAATTTAGTTTTAGCTTATGACATGATTGAATTTGCTCAAGCTAGGTATAATTTACTAGGTAATGGTGGAGATTGGTTCCCAGGAGAACAGGCGAAAAATATTAATAAATTTGCTTTGAAAAACTGTTTGGCTAACAGTCCTCATGCTGAAATCATTCCAGATTTATTAGCCAATACTCATCGTTTATTACAAGCCAAATCCGTCCAGCGTTTATCGAGTAGTTAATCTTAAAAAATTGTGAAAACAGATACTATTTTTTATCGTCTTTTTCAATCTTTCCCTTTCATTTTGTTTGAATTGCTGAATTTAGACTCAGATTTAGCCCAAGCTTATCAATTTTCATCTGTGGAAGTCAAACAACTTGCCTTTAGAATTGATGGAGTATTTATAGCCCAAAGGAATGATTTACCCATTTATTTTGTTGAAGTTCAATTTCAAGATGATTCTAATTTTTATGGGCGTTTTTTTGCTGAAATTTTTTTGTATCTAAGCAAAACGCCTCTATCTAATAACTGGCGTGGTGTAGTTCTTTATCCCAATCGTAATGTAGAATCGACTGAAACTGAAAGATATTCGGAATTACTAGAATCAGAACGAGTAACCCGTATCTATTTAGATGAATTAGAAAGTATTTCAAAAACATCAATCGGATTAACAACGGTTCAGTTAATTACAGTCAGTGAAAATAAAGCAATTGAACAAGGACGAATCTTAATTAATCGTATTAGAGAACAAATTACAGATGACAGTCAAAGACAAGAACTTTTACAATTAATAGAGACAATCTTAGTTTACAAACTACCTCGGATTAGTCGTAAGGAGATAGAAGCTATGTTTAGCCTAAGTGATTTGAAACAAACCAGAGTTTATCAAGAAGCATTAGAAGAAGGGCGTGAAGAAGGTCGTGAAGAAGGGCGCGAAGAAGGAGAATTAAGGGCAAAAATAGCCGCTATTCCCCGTTTATTGTCTTTAGGATTGAGTGTAGAACAAATTGCCCAAGCTTTGGACTTATCTGTAGACCAAGTGCGTCAAATTGGGCGAGAAACTTTATAAAAAGGCTTTTTAACCACTGTAGCAGGATACGTTTTACCGCGAATTTCGACTTCTAGAGTTTGTCCAATAGTAGCTAATTCTGAGGGGACATAAGCCAGTGCGATCGCTTTTCCCAGAGTCGGCGATAATGTGCCACTGGTGACTTTACCCACCATTTGACCATTAGACCACACGGGGTAATCATGTCGAGCGATGTGTCTTCCTTCCATCTGTAATCCAACCAAACGACGAGGTAAACCGTTTGTTTTCTGATTTTCTAAAACCGAACGACCAACAAATTCATCTTTTTCTTTAAGATGTACCAACCAGCCTAAACCTGCCTCTAAAGGTGAGGTCTGATCATCGATATCTTGACCGTAGAGGGCTAATGCTGCCTCTAAACGTAGAGTATCCCTTGCACCAAGTCCACAAGGTGTTACACCCGCTTTTAGTAAGGATTCCCAGAGTTTTTGACCCGCATCGGCTGATAGCATAATCTCAAAGCCATCTTCTCCTGTATATCCTGTTCTCGCAATAAAAGCGGGTTGGTCAAAAATAGTCGTTTCTAGATGTTCAAACAATTTTAATGGACTGAGATCATCTGAAACTAAAGATTGTAGTATTCTTTGAGCTTGTATTCCTTGGAGTGCAATCAAGACTTTTTCTTGGGAGACATCTTTTAATGTGACGGAATATTTTTCGAGATGAGGAAGTAACCATGCTTTGTCTTTTTCGGTGGTTGCTGCATTAACAATGAGTATTCCTTTTTCTGCTGCCTGGTAATAAAAGATGACATCATCAATAATTCCACCATCCGCGTTTAACAAAACGGTGTATTGTGCTTGTCCGAATTGTAACCGTTCTAAATTCGAGGGAACAAGAGTCTGTAGCGAGGGAAGTAAATCTTTTCCTGTCAGAATAAATTTTCCCATGTGGGAGATATCGAACATTCCGACACTGGTTCGGACTGCTTCATGTTCTTGTTTCAAACCGCTAAACTGAATGGGCATCTCCCAACCCGCAAATTGGGTCATTTTAGCCTGTTGTGCGACAATGAGACGATATAACGGAGTTTGTAAAGCTTGGGATGCTGTTTCAGATACTACCACGATCGCAAAACCTTTATAAAAATTTGATCTGTAGTTAGGGTAGTACAGAATTCATAGATCGACAAGCCTTGTTCGGTGTTCTGATGTGATCCCAAAATAAGCTAAAGTAATTCAAGGTATATTTTTCTATGACTTCTGACGGTTAAAAAAATAAAAGGAGAAACGTTCAATGATTACCCTTAAGATTGTTGTCTATCTGGTTGTATTTTTCTTTATTGGCTTGTTTGTCTTCGGTTTCCTTTCTAGCGACCCAACTCGTAACCCTGGACGCAAAGATTTTGAATAAAGACGGTTTAGTTAGAACTAGCCTAAACTAGATAAAGAGGGCGCATGGTTTTTAGATCTGCGTCCTTTTGATTTATTGAATTTGACTCCGAACCCACTGACGAAATTCTTTAATTAATTCTAAGTAGTCCATTTCTTCAATTTTTCCTAAAAATGTCGCTATTTCTGAGAGTAATAAATTAGGAAAAGCTAAACTTTGTTCACTTAAAATATAACTTTTATCTTGTAATAAATATATCTTAAAACTCTTTCCATTATAGAGCCAAATTTCTTTTACACCTAAATCAGCATAAACTTGAAAACGTTGTGTTGAAAAACTGGTAATATCAACTTCTATGACTAAATCGGGTGCTGGATCTTTTTTTAAATCTAGTCTTTTCTTCCCTTTGACTAAATTGATATTAGTGATATAAAAACACTTATCAGGTTCAGCACCACTAGACTTAGGTTTTTTATAAGTGGTTGAACCTAATGGATAAATATTAATTTCTAATTCTTCTGCAATTGTTTCAGCAAAACGACCTAAAACTTCTTTGTATATTTCATGTTCAGGTGATGGGGCCATAATTTCAAGAAGTCCTTGATAATAAGTAAGCCTTAAACGACGGTGGCTGAGTTCTTTTAGTAAGGTTTCGTATGTCTCCCAACTAATTTCAGATAAAACAATTCTTTCGGCTGGTGGTGTTAAAGTAGAGGTTTCCATAATTAAAAAAGGTGGGTAATTTCCCACCCAAAAGATTAATCTAACGGAATAATATTGACCCAATCTTGATATGTTGGATCTTCATTTTGTGTAATTGCTATTAATTTTTCTCTCAGTTTTGTAGCAATCGGTCGTTCTTCGGGTAGTGTATAATTCTCAATTCTTTTTACGGGAGCAATTTTAGCCGCCGTTCCACACAAAAATACTTCATCGGCAATAAATAATTCTGTTTTATCTACTGCTCTTTCTACTACGGTAATGCCTAAATCTTTAGCTAAAGTGATTACACTATCTCTGGTGATTCCTTCTAGGATATCTTGTTCAAAACCTGGGGTAATAATTTGACCATTTCTGACAATAAAAATATTCATTCCTGTTGCTTCACAGACTTTGCCTTGGGAATTCATTAAAATGGCTTCATCAAAACCTGATTCTACTGCTTCTGTTTTGGCTAAAGCTGAAGTAATATAAGCCCCTGTAATTTTACCTCTAAGTGGGAAACTACGATCTTCTTGACGATACCAAGAACTAATCCGACAATTAATCCCAGAAGCGGATAAATATTCATCCATTTCTAAGCCATAGACTAAAAAGTTTTTCTCAAGATTATGTAATCTCGGTGCAATTCCCAACCCAGAACTATAGACTAAAGGACGAATATAAAAAGATTGATTAGGTCGATTTTTTTTAACGAAATCAATAATAATTTGGTAGATTTTATCAGCAGGAATCTCGTAATGTAAAAATTTAGCACTCTGACTTAAACGTTGACAATGACGATCTAATCTAAATAATAAAATTTGTTCGGGATTTTGTGGATTGGGAATGCCTCTTAAACCCCCAAATGCTGCGGTTCCATAATGTAAGGCATGAGTCGCAACTGATAGTTTAGCATCTTCAAACGGGATAAATTGATGCTCAAAGTAAGCGTATTTCAGAAAGGTATCCATTTTTCTAGTTTAATTAATCAATAAGTTTAAGGTTTATTGCTGTCGCACCCACTCCGTAAAATTTTGCTTTTGACTATCGGATAAGTTTTGTATCCTCACAAGTTCATAGCGTACTGGTTGCGGGGCTGCAAGTTTAACTCTTAGGGTTCTTAGTTCATCTTGATGAAAGACAGTAACTTGAATGATATCATTCTCTTGGTAGTCTTTGAGACGATCGCTGATCTGATCTCCACTAACTTTAAAACCATCGATCGCTAGTAATTCATCTTCTGTATTAATTCCTGCAATTTGACTCGGCGATCCTATTTCAACAAATTTTATTATTTCTTTACCATTTTCTGAGTTAACCTTGATTCCCAGTAATGGGACTTTTTCTTCGTCATAGACTTTTTTGAGTTCTAGTCCAAAAGGTTTTAGATATTCCTCAAAAGGCAACTCTTCTACACCATCGATAAAACGAGTAAAGAAATCACTTAAATCAATTTCTGCAACAGCTTCTATAACTTCTTTTAATTCCCTATCTGTATAGCCAATTTCTGCTTTTCCATACTTTTCCCACATGATTCTCATGACATCATCAAAAGAACGTTGATTATCGTGACGCTGACGAATTAATAAATCGAGCAACATCGCTATCAGTTGGCCTTTGAGATAATATGAAATCTGAGAGTTATCGCTATTAGCATCTCTGCGATACAACTTAATCCAAGCGTCAAAACTCGATTCACTAACAGGTTGTATTTTTCGCCCAGGGATTGATAAATAACGATTAATTTCTTTGCCCAATAGATCTACAAACGTTTTACTCTCATAAATTCCCGCCCGCATCGGAAACACGATATCATAATAACTCGTTACCCCTTCACAAAACCAAAGGGCATTTGTATAGTTTTCCTGTTCATAATCAAAGATTTCTAACGCTTTAGGGCGAATTCTTTTGACATTCCACAAATGAAAGAATTCATGGGCGACTAATTGGATAAAATTATTGTACTTATCTCTAGCACGAAAGCCAAAACGGGAATAGATGAGAGTACAAGATTCTTTATGTTCTAATCCACCATAACTATTTTTAGAAAGATGAAGCAGGAAAACGTAGCGATCGTATGGTAATCCTCCAAACATTCTAGCTTCGGTTGCAATAATTTTCTGAGTATCACTGATCAAGCGTTCTACATTGACATTTCCCTGTCCCCAGATGGCTAATTGATGCGGTATTCCTAAAACTTCAAAATCATATTTCTGATGAATACCCACTTCAAAGGGACTATCGACTAAGGTATCAAAATCTTTAGCAATAAAAGTATTCTCTTTTCCTTCTACTGTGGGTAAAGATGTAGTGACTTGCCAATTTTTGTCAGGGGGAATAATCGTTACTGTATAAGATTGTTTCAGAAATTGGGGAACATATAAAAATAAAGCCGCGCCATTAAAATAACCATGAGTTGCATCAAGATGATTGGTTCTGACTGTTAGTTCATTTGCAAAGACTCGATAAGTAACCGTAATTTCGGAATGATTTGGGGTTTCAATTTGCCAATGATTTTTAGAACATTTTCGATAAACTAATGCTTGCTGATTTGATTTAGCTGAAAAATCTTGGACATGACGCGAATATTCTCGGACTAAATACGATCCAGGTGTCCAAACCGCCATCTTTAAATCTAATCTATCACTACTCCAACCGCTTATCTGTAGCGTTACTTCAAATAGATGGGAAGTTGGATCAGACATTGCCACCTGATAAGATATGACTGGGCGAGTTTGAGTTTGTTCAATAGTGCGAGTTAGTGTAGCTGTTGTCATATCCCAATAATTAAGCGAGTACCATTTTTACTAGCTTAACGCTCCAGAATAGCTTTGGTTGAATCTTTTTTCGCTTAATTCCACACAAAGATCAATAGCAGCTTTTATACTTGCATTTCTCGCTATTCCCTTTCCTGCAATATCAAAGGCCGTTCCGTGATCTGGAGAAGTCCGAATAAAGGGTAATCCAATTGTAGTATTAACGGCTTCATCAAAGGCCATCAGTTTAACGGGAATTAATCCTTGATCATGATACAACGCGAGATAAGCATCGGCACCTTTTACCTTGGCGTTACTATACCAAGCTTGTCCAGGTGTTACCCACATAGTATCAGGAGGAATCAACCCTTTTAAGTTTACTTGTGGACAGTTTTTCTGTTGTTGATCTAACCAAGCATTCATCCAGTCTATTTCTTCGGTTCCGAGTTGTCCTTGTTCTCCGCTATGGGGGTTTAAACCTGCGATCGCAATTTCAGGATTTTTAAGACCAAAATCAGTTTGTAAACTTTTAATTAATAAATCGAGTTTTTGCGACATCAATTCGGGGGTGAGTACCTGAGATACTTGATTTAATGGAATATGAGTCGTAGCAAGAAGTGTTCGGAGTATCCAACCCGTATAGGGGGATTTACCAACAAAAATCATGCCATATTGCTTAGTTTGGGATTTATCGGCTAAAACTTCGGTTTGCCCAGGGTAATTATATCCTGCCGCTTTCCACGCTGATTTAGCAATAGGGGCCGTCACAATTCCTTGAAAAGTTCCATCAAGGGTTAAATTAATTGCCGTTTCTAAATACTGATAACTTGCTTCTCCACTTGCGGCGTTACCAGCTCCTGTAATAATTTGCGTTATTCTAGTCGGTAGATCAAAGATAGGGAAACTGTCGGGATCTGCTAGATCTGTTCTCGTTTGACGTAACTGAAGATAGGTCGTTTCTAAAATCGTACGGTTACCGATGACCGTAAAATCACCCTTTTCTCTAATTTTAGGGTCAGCGAGGGCTGATAGAACCACTTCGGGGCCAATTCCTGCGGGGTCTCCTATTGCGATCGCTATTTTGGGGCGTTTTTTTAATTCCATCTTAAGAATTGGGCTGGCTTGGTTTACAATACCAATAATGCGTAAAATGACCTATCTTTAGCATAAAACAATTAGGAGGAATAATAATGACGGCTGAAAGTATGTTATTTAATGGTGCTATTTTATCGGCTATTTTAGTATTAGTTGGATTAGCCTGGGGCTTTTTGCTTCTCAAAATTCAAGGCAAAGCAGCAGAATAAATGTATATTCTGTAATTGTTTTAACCTCAATATTATTAAATGGGTTTGGAGACTAAACCCCTACAAGATTTTTACACCAGATGTAGGGGCTTGGTTTCCAAGCCCAAAACCTTAAAAAACTGATTACAATAAATATGACGACTCCTTCGATTGAATTTTTTGTTGGATTGGCTGAAAATTTAGATAATGTCAGTTTAAGACGACAAAAAGATACTGGTGTAAGAACGGTTCTGATGACGTTTAAAACTCTAAAAGCAATTGAAAAATTCAAAAGCTTTACTCAAAAAACTTATGGTGATTTACGGTTAATTGATGATGAAGGAGTGATTAGCGTTGAACCTTCTTCGATTAAGTTCTTTTTTGCTGGAGATGAAGGAGATGAGATTAGACGAGTTGAATGTCGTTTTGAACTGATTAAAGATGAACACTGGGAACGGTTTATGCGCTTTATGAATCGTTATGCTAAAGCGAACGGCATGGGTTATCAAGATAAATAAATATAGTTAGAATTATGAAAATTGCGATTACTGGTGGTACAGGATTTGTCGGAACACGCTTAATTGAAAAGCTAAAAAATGAGGGGCATTCGATTGTACTTTTTACTAGAAATGCCGAAAAAGCTCGAAGAAGTTTTTCTAACATAGAAATTATACCCTACAAAATTACTGAGTCGGGAGACTGGCAAAAAGCAATATCAGGCTGTGATGCGGTGGTTAATTTAGCAGGAGAACCAATAGCCGAAAGATGGACAAGCGAGTATAAAAAAGCAATTTTAGAAAGTCGGCAAATCGGAACACGAAAAGTTGTAGAAGCGATTGAAAAAGCTAATCCTAGACCATCGGTATTAATTAGTGCTTCAGCAATTGGTTATTATGGTACCAGTGAAACCAAAACTTTTGATGAAAGCAGTGTTTCAGGGAATGATTTTTTAGCTGAAGTTTGTCAAAAATGGGAACAAGAAGCGGAAAAAGTTAAGCAGTATAGAGTCCGTTTAGTTATCCCTAGAATTGGCATTGTTTTAGGAAATGGGGGTGCATTAGGAAAGATGTTACCTGTTTTTAAATTATTTGCTGGTGGGCCAATTGGAACGGGTCGTCAATGGTTTTCGTGGATACATCGAGAAGATTTAGTTAACTTTATCATTGAAGCAATTAAGCGACCAGAAATAGCAGGAACTTACAATCTAACGGCCCCTAATCCTGTTAAAATGACTGAATTTTCTAAAGTTTTAGGTGAAGTCCTCAATCGTCCTTCATGGTTACCTGTGCCTGGTATTGCTTTAGAAGTGATGTTAGGTGAAGGCTCAAAAGTGGTTTTAGAAGGACAACAAGTTTTACCAAAAGCAACTCAAAATATTGGTTTTAAATATCAGTATCCTAATCTCAAATCTGCTTTACAAGAAATTATTACTTAAAATTACTTTTGCCAAACGACTAAAATGACACCACAAACTATAAAACCCATGCCAAATAATCGATAAATTGGAATTGATTCTTTAAAGATAAAATAGCCCATGAGAACGGAAAAAATATAAATCAAAGAAGCCGAAGGGCCAGCCACACTGAGTTTAACACGAGTTAGAAGTAGAATATAAGCGATCGCACCTAAACCATAGCAAGCCAAACCCGCCAATAATTCAGGAACCATAATAATATTAAGAATATGACTAACTAAATTGCTTCCAGTTACTTTCCCTAATTTTAAAGCACCGATTTTCAGAAAAAATTGTCCTGTAGCACTCACCAAAACCGAAAAAAGTAGTAAACAAAACTCTTGTAGATTCACAATAGAAACCCTTGCGCCACCTGATTTTAAAACCCCATTTAGAGTAACGTTATTCCAAGACCACTGTCAATCAGCACGGAAAATGATAAAATGACCCAACAAATTATTAACATCATCACATGAGTAAACAGCGCGTTTTATCTGGAGTACAACCAACAGGAAATTTACATTTAGGCAACTATCTAGGCGCAATTCGTAACTGGGTTGAAATTCAGCAAGATTATGATAGTTTTTTCTGTGTTGTCGATTTACACGCGATTACAGTTCCTCATAATCCTGAAACCTTAGCAGAAGATACCTACAAAATTGCTGCTCTTTATCTCGCTTGTGGGATCGATTTACAGTATTCGACGATTTTTGTACAATCTCATGTTACCGCCCATAGTGAACTAACGTGGCTCTTGAACTGTATTACGCCGTTAAATTGGTTAGAACGGATGATCCAGTTTAAAGAAAAAGCTGTTAAGCAAGGAGAAAATGTCAGTGTCGGTTTACTCGATTATCCTGTGCTGATGGCGGCTGATATTTTGCTCTACAATGCAGATAAAGTACCAGTCGGTGAAGACCAAAAACAGCATTTAGAATTAACGAGAGACATTGCAGTACGAGTCAACGATAAATTTGGCACCAAAAAAAACCCCGTTCTTAAAATGCCAGAACCAATGATTGCCAAAGAAGGGGCGCGGGTCATGAGTTTAACCGATGGTACCAGCAAAATGTCTAAATCCGATCCCTCCGAGATGAGTCGGATTAACTTATTAGATACACCAGACTCGATTAGTAAAAAAATTAAACGCTGTAAAACCGATCTCGTTAAAGGTTTAACATTTGATGACCCAGAACGGCCAGAATGTAACAATCTTTTAACACTATATTTGTTACTATCCGATAAAACGAAAGAAGAAGTGACAGCCGAATGTCAAGATATGGGATGGGGACAATTTAAACCTCTCTTGAGCGAGACAACAATTACAGCCCTCAAACCGATTCAAGACAAGTATTATGAAATCATGGACGATCGCGGTTATCTTCAATCTGTCTTACGAGAAGGACGATTTAAAGCTGAAACCGTAGCCAATGAAACTCTTTCTAGAGTCAAAAATGCGTTGGGTTACTTACCGCTTTTTTAGAAACAAATTAAATCGTTTGTTTAAAACTGAGATTTTCCTTTAAAATCTAAGATTAAAAATTAAAGTTTATGTCTACTCGTTTTCGTCAAGCTATTAAAAATCAAGAATTTTTGGTCACTGCTGAGATTTGCCCCCCAAAAGGCGGTAATCCTCAACATATGGTAGAAATGGGTTTATTGCTGAAAAATCGTGTTCACGCCGTTAATATTACCGATGGGAGTCGTGCAGTGATGCGGATGTCATCAATGGCAGCTTCTGTGATTTTATTACAGCAGGGGATTGAACCGATTTGTCAAATGGCCTGCCGCGATCGCAATATCATCGCCTTGCAAGCCGACCTCATGGGAGCCTATGCTTTAGGAATTCGTAACGTCTTAGCTTTAACTGGAGATCCCGTCAAAGCAGGAGATCACCGCGAGGCAAAAAGCGTTTTTGAATTAGAGTCGGTTCGCTTACTCAAATTAATCCAACAGTTGAATCATGGCTTGGATTTTAACGAGAAAACCTTACCTGATGAACCTTTAGACTTATTAGCGGGTGCTGCTGTCGATCCTCAGTGCAAAAGTTGGTCAGGGTTACAAAGTCGTTTTGAGAAGAAAATCACCGCAGGAGCGCAATTTTTTCAAAGTCAAATGATTACTGATTTTGAAAGACTTGATAAATTTATGAATCAAATAGCCGTCGGAGCCGATAAACCCGTATTAGCGGGTATTTTTCTCCTTAAATCGGCTAAAAATGCTGAATTTATCCGTAAGAATGTACCTGGTGTACTAATTCCAGATGAATTAATTAAACGACTGGCTGAAGCTGAAGATCCCTTACAAGAAGGAGTTAAAATAGCGGCCGAACAAATCAAATTAGCTCAAAAACTCTGTCAGGGAGTGCATCTGATGGCGGTGCGAAGAGAAGATTTAATCCCAGAAATTTTAGATTTAGCAGGCATTCCACCCGTCAATTCAATCGCATAATTAAAAAAGCAACTCTGACAGACTGTCTTTTGACAAAAAGTCATCGTTAGTAATAGGATATGTCCCACATCAATTTCCCGAAAGCTTGTCTTATAAATGAATTTCAATCCTAAAGACTCTACTTGTGAAACTCCAAAAAGAAAACTCATTTCGATTGGGGTAACTCCGACGGGTTATATTTCAATTGGCATTGTCCCGATGGGAATTATATCAATAGGTGTAGTTCCGATGGGGGTCATTTCTGTTGGGATAGTCTCGATGGGAACGATCGCAACTGGATTAGTTTCAATGGGAATTCTGGCGATTGGAAGTCAAACAATGGGATTGGTTCAGTTAGGATCATGGCAGATCGGGCCAGTTAAAATAGAAGCTGAACCCCACCATCATCAATCTAACCCTGCGCCAACTGAACCTCGCCATCATTAACCCATCTTTTTTTAAGACTTAAGAAGCCATTGGAACATCTGATCCAGAGTCAGAAGAAGCTACAGTAGAAGGCAGATTTAATGCCAACATGGTTCGTGAAATTCCTGTAAAGAGAACACTTACACCGACAAGGGTTCCTAGTAACCAGGGAGCATTATAGGGCCAGCCTAACCACACCATTGCACCTAGAACAAGAGTTACCAGTCCGTTAACAAGTACCCAACCCCAGTTAGCACGGCCTCGAATTTTAAAGGCTAAAATCAATTCAAATACGCCTTCAGTTAAGAAGAAGCTGCCTAGTAGTAGAGTGAGTGAGAGAATACCCGTTAAAGGATAGATTAAAAGCATCACACCTGTAGCCAGATAGAGAATACCTAATACTAGCTTCCAGATAAACCCATCTTGTTGACGAGTCGCAAAAGCATTACTCAATTTAGCCGCAGCAGCAAAGATTAATAGGAAAGATGCCCAGGTTTCAACTACACCTGTTGCGATATTAGGTAAAACTAGACCAGCAACCCCTAAACCTATTAAAAGAAGACCAGACCAAAAAGCCATTCCTCTACTCAATTTAATATTTTGTTGAGGTGAAATATCCGTTGTCATCTTGTTTTTTCTCCCTTTTATTAGAACACTATAAAATTCAAGTTAGACAATTTTTTCAAATTTAAGATCATTCTTCAGACAGACACAGTTAATATGTATAATCAACCAACAATAGATTAATTAGCGATCGTTGAGATTTTCTAACTGAGTTCTGACAATATTGAGATATCCTTCATCGTTCATCGAATCTGATGAAAGACGACCTTTACTAATAGCACTTCTGACTAAGGTTTCTGCATCAATATCACCGTTTGCGATCGCACTTTTAAAAGCTGCATGACTGGGAATTCCTTGATCTTCAAAATAACCTTGATAAGCTAATTGAACTAATGTGACAGGCTCAAGCTCATCTTCAGTTGGTGTAGATTGAGAGCCAAAACTGTTGTTATCGTCAGTTGTCTCAGTTGTCGGAGTAGTTTGACGATTATTATTCATTTCTCCTGCAAATGTAGGAGCAGCGATAGATGATAAAGCAAAAACAGATAAGAAGATCATTGCAAAACGTTTCATAGTTTTTCCCCAATTCAAGAAAATGGTTTAGACATTAGTTTTATTCTGGCAACGGGTTAAATTTTTCACTTCCTTAAATAGATAGATTCCTTAAGCCTTCCCAAAAATAGATTTTTAACAATGTATCAAATTAAGCTTTTTGCGTTAAACGTTTCCAATGATCGCTAAAATAGGCAAATAAGTATAAAAATAAACAGAGCCTAAATTAAATCATCATGACCGTAGTTAACACTGAGTCCACAGATCAAGATAAAGTGCTTGAGGCGATGAAAAACTTTGCCGAACAATACGCCAAGCGGACTAATACCTATTTTTGCAGTGAACCGTCTGTAACCGCAGTTGTTATCGAAGGATTAGCCAAACATAAAGAAGAACTTGGTGCGCCTTTGTGTCCCTGTCGTCATTACGAAGACAAAGAAGCCGAAGTCAAAAATACTTTTTGGAATTGCCCCTGTGTTCCGATGCGCGAACGCAAAGACTGTCACTGTATGTTGTTTATTACTCCTGATAATGAATTTGCAGGAGATCAGCAAGAAATTTCTTTAGATTATATTAAAGAAGTTAGAGCAAGTATGGCTTAAGCACAATGCAAGAATCATTTGATTCCGTTCCTCAAGCGTTTTGGCAAGGCGTAAATGAATTTAATCAACATGAATTTTATGCCTGCCATGATACCCTTGAGGCTTTATGGATGGAAGCCCCAGAACCGAATAAACGTTTTTACCAAGGTGTCCTTCAAATCGCAGTAGGCTGTTATCATTTGGGAAATCTTAACGGGCGCGGGGCCATGATTTTATTAGGGGAAGGGATAAAACGACTTAAAGATTACCTTCCCATTTATGAACAAATAGACGTAACTCAGTTGTTAGAAGAAAGTAGCGAACTATTAAGTCTTATCCAACAAACCGACCCAAATGAACTAACTAAATTAGTACAAAAGTTAGATGAAAATGTTTTTTCTTGGCCTAGAATCATCTCTATCGTACAAAACGTCTAACATATGTCTTTAGAGTAAATTACAAAAAAAGTTATTTCGATTAGCTAATGATGATCAATACACGTAACTGGATGCTCGGTTTAATGACTGGACTACTCACACTGTCTGGAGTTGCTCTCAATGTAGCCGAGGCACAAACTCCCCAGGTTACAGGAGGAGCTTTAACGGTTCGTTCTGATATTCAAGAAGCCAACTCACAAACGGGTGTTGTTACGGCTAGGGGAAATGTACAGGTTTTTTATCCCGCCCGCAAAATTCAAGCGACATCTGCTCAAGCACAGTATTTTAGTAAAGAACGCCGTTTAGTTCTCAGTGGTAATGTTTATGTACTACAAGAAGGCAATAGTATGCGCGCAGAAACCATGACTTATTTAGTTGATGAAGGGCGTTTTATTGCGACACCACCATCTAATCAACAAGTAGAGTCAATTTATATTGTCACCGAATCACAGCAACCCTCAGCCGCCCCTAATGCGTCTCCAACGAATACAAGACCTTAAATGATAATATCTAATGTTTAAGGCTGCTGTACGTGATCACTTTATAACCTAAGACTGATATCGTGACTTTATTTCTTGATAATATTCATAAATCCTATGGTAAGCGAATCGTCGTCAACCGAGTTAGTATTACAGTTGCTCCTGGAGAGATTGTTGGACTATTAGGCCCAAATGGTGCAGGAAAAACGACAACTTTTTATATTGCTACTGGATTAATTAAACCCAATCAAGGTCGAGTGTTGTTTGAGCAGCGCGAGATTACCAGTTTATCTTTAAACCAACGCGCTCGTCTAGGAATCGGCTATCTGACTCAACAGGCGAGTATTTTTCGTTATTTGTCGGTTGGTGAAAATATTGAATTAGCTCTTGAACAGTCTCAGGTTCCCTATCCGATTAGAACAAGTAAACTACACGATTTATTAAAAGAATTTCGCTTAGAAAAAATTTCGCGCACGAAAGGGGCTTATGTTTCAGGGGGAGAACGCCGACGAACTGAACTGGCAAGAGCTTTAGCAGTTGGGGTTGATGGGCCTAAATTTTTACTGCTTGATGAACCTTTTGCAGGTGTTGACCCCATTGCTGTGGCTGAAATTCAAGCCATGATTGCTCAATTGCGCGATCGTCAAATAGGGATCTTAATTACTGATCATAACGTCAGAGAAACACTAGCAATTACCAATCGAGCTTATATTATGCGAGAAGGACAAATCTTAGCCTCGGGTAGCCCAGATGAACTATATTCTAATCCTTTGGTTCGTCAATACTACTTAGGAGATAAATTTTATGTTTAGATTGCTTTTTGCGAGTGTTTTATCCAATTTAAAAACTGTTTTTTAGGGTTCTCTCGCTTGATGAGGAAGATTAAAAATTAACTTACTTTAGAAATTTATGTTTTAATTTTAAAATTATTTGGGTCTATTATCACATCACTCACATTTCTATTCAGAAAATGAAAATAGGACGTTTTTACTCTTTTTTAAGGACAATTCCAGGTTTTTCGCTTCTAGATCGCTATATATTTCTGGAATTATTATTACCGCTTTTGTTTGGTATGGGGTTATTTACGTCCCTTGGAATTGCGATCGGAACTTTATTCGATTTAGTACGCCGTATTACTGAAATGGGGCTTCCCCTCACAATTGCTTTACAAATTCTTTTTTTGAGAATGCCAGAGTTTATCGTTTTGGCTTTTCCGATGTCTATGCTCTTAGCGACTTTGATGGGGTATAGTCGTTTATCGAGTGATAGTGAATTAATAGCCCTACGCAGTATTGGAATTAATGTTTATCGTTTAATTATTCCTGCTGTTATCCTGAGTATTATAGTAACGGGTTTAACTTTTGCTTTTCATAATTACATTGCCCCTGCATCGACTTATCAGGCAACGATTACCCTAGCCAAAGCTCTTAAACGGGAAAAACTCCCTTTTGATAATGATAATATCATTTATCCTGAATATACTCAGATTAAAACGGAAGACGGTGGGACTAGAACAGTTTTACTACGTCTGTTTTATGCTGAAGAATTTGATGGACGACAGATGAAACGACTAACAATTTTAGATCGTTCTCAACCCGAAATTAATCAAATCATCACCTCACAATCGGCGGTCTGGAATCTTGATAAAAATAAATGGGATTTTTATAATGGTACGATCTATTTAATCTCACCTGATGGGGATTATCGTAATATTGTCCGTTTTGACCATCAAGAATTATCCTTGCCTCGCGCTCCTTTAGATATTGCTAATCGAGGACGTGACGCAGCCGAAATGAATATACAACAGGCTAGAGAATATCTAAAAATCGTTCAATTAAGCGGAAATCAAGCCAAGGCACGAAAATTAGAAGTCCGAATTCAAGAAAAAATCGCCCTTCCTTTTGTTTGTATTGTTTTTGCTCTGATTGGCTCATCAATGGGAGTACGTCCACAAAATACCAATAGAGCGACCAGTTTTGGCATTTGTGTCGTCTTAATTTTTTCTTATTATTTGCTGTCATTTATTAGTAGTTCTTTTGGGGTTTGGGGGGTGTTAACACCAGTAATGGCGGCTTGGTTGCCGAATACATTAGGATTAATAGCAGGGATTTTACTACTGGTGCGATCGGCTTAAAAATCTTAAGATAGTTGATGATTTCTAATTTAGGATTTAGGATAAACTTAAAGTAAAAAAACGGGTTGGTGTATATGAATCATTCTGAAAATAATTCCTCAATGCGTTACTTACTAGCTCGTCTTAAACCTTTTGGGCGAATGGCTTTTTGGGGGCCGTTGGGTTTGCTTTCCCTCGGTTTAATTTTCTATTGGCAATATCAACAACATCCTGAATGGTTAACTCAGATTACAGACCAACCCGAAACACTTGATAGTTATTTCCGTTCTCCATCAGTTCCTGTCACAGATCCTAACGTAACTCAAAGCGAGGCTCAAGCCCCTCAAACTGGTACGAATGCTGATGATGGAAGTTGGGCAACTGAATGGAAAAAAGGACTCACTCAAGAACAAGTGATGCCCTATTCGGTAAACAATTCAAAAAACCTCAATAAAATTAATAATTCTTCACAACAACAGAACAATCAGTCCTCTTCGAGTCTATTTAGGCCCTTACTTCCCCCAGTTAGACCCAACAATCAACCTTATACCTCGATTAAACCCTATCAGGTACCGACTGCTGCCCCCCCATCAGAGAATTACTTAAAAACAGCAGTTGATCAGATTCCGACGAGTAATCCATCTAGCTATTACAATACCAATGTTGCACCCGTTAATTCAGGTCAACTGCCTTATTCAGGGGTTAATCAGCCTGTCAATCCAGCAGTAAACGGTTATCAACCTCCGACGGGTTATGCTGTACCTCCGACGGCGGCTCCAGGTTTTGCTGCGCCTCCTAGTTATGGTTCAACATACGCTAGACCGATTCCTCCACAGCCCTATGCTCCTCCTACCGCTTCAGGGCAACCGTATAATCCCTCTGGTGTAGGGATTCAAAGAAGTCCAACCCAAAGCGGTTATCAGGTTCAACCGTCGATTAGTAATTCGGGAAGATTTTAAAGCTACTTAATTCATCATTTTGGTTTGGGGGTTTGGTTTAGCCAGGCTCCCTTCTTTTATGAAAATTTATTAAAATAAAGATATGAATCGTCAAAGTTTAGCTTTAGAAAGTAGTCTCATTCGAGAACCTGAACGCTTAGAAAGCCGATTAAAAGAAATCCCTACAGAACCAGGCGTATATCTAATGCGCGACCAAAGCGGCGATATTCTTTATATTGGCAAATCCAAAAAATTACGATCGCGGGTTCGTTCCTATTTTCGTCCAGCCCAACCCCTCAGCCCTCGTATTGCCATGATGGTACAGCAAGTGGTTGAGATAGAATTTATTGTCACCGATACAGAAGCTGAAGCCCTCGCCCTTGAAGCGAATCTGATCAAACAACATCAACCTTATTTTAACGTCCTCCTCAAAGATGACAAAAAATATCCATACATTTGTATTACTTGGTCGGAACTTTATCCGCGAATCTTTATCACTCGCAAACGACGCACTGATAACGCAAGAGATCGCTATTATGGCCCCTATGTCGATACACGGCTACTGCGTCAAACCTTACAAATCATTAAGCGAATTTTTCCCCTCAGACAACGCCCCAAACCCCTATTTAAAGATCGTCCCTGTCTAAACTATGATATTGGTCGCTGTCCTGGAGTTTGTCAATTATTGATTTCTTCGGAAGATTACCGCAAAACTGTTCAACAGGTAGCCATGATTTTCCAAGGTCGCAGCAATGAATTAGTAGACAAATTGCAAGCACAAATGGACACCGCCGCAGAAAACCTCAATTTTGAACAAGCGGCTGCCTTGCGAGATCAGACCAAGGCTTTAAAATCCCTTAACGCCGATCAAAAAGTCTCCTTAAGTGACGATACTGTGTCGAGAGATGCGATCGCACTTGCCGCCGATGAACAACGTTGCTGTATTCAACTGTTCCAAGTCCGTGCAGGTCGGTTAGTCGGTCGATTAGGATTTTTCGCGGAAACTCAGTCGGGAACACCAGGAGCCATCTTAGAACGGGTACTAGAAGAACATTATATGATGGCTGAAGGGGTAGAAATTCCGACCGAGATTTTAGTCCAGCACGAATTACCTGAAGGTGAAATTCTAGCAACTTGGTTGAGTGAACGCAAAGGGCGTAAAGTACAAATTATTGTGCCTCAGCGACAAACCAAGGCAGAATTATTAGAAATGGTGCAACGGAATGCTCAATATGAGTTAGAACGTACCCAACGTGTTGCCGATCGTAACTTACAATCATTAGAAGATTTGGCCGAAGTTTTGGATCTAAGCGATCTACCGCGACGCATTGAAGGATATGATATTTCACATATCCAAGGTTCTAATGCGGTTGCCTCACAAGTGGTTTTTGTCGATGGTGTACCTGCAAAACAGCACTATCGTCATTACAAGATCAAAAATCCTCAAGTCAAAATCGGTCATTCTGATGACTTTGCCAGTTTAGCTGAGGTGATTCGTCGTCGTTTTCGTCGCTATGCTGAAGATCCAACGCTTCTAGAGGATTTAGAAGAAAATGATGATTTTCCTGATTTAGTGATGATTGATGGGGGAAAAGGCCAATTGTCTTCTGTAGTCGAAGTTCTACAAGACATGAATTTGCTAGAACACATTAAAGTAATTAGTTTGGCTAAACAAAAAGAAGAAATTTTCTTACCTGGTGAGTCTGAATCGTTAGCCACTGATGCCGAACAACCTGGGGTACAATTATTACGACGCGTGAGAGATGAAGCGCATCGTTTTGCGATTACCTTCCATCGTCAACAACGTTTGAAAAGTAGTAGACGTTCTCGTTTAGATGAAATTTCAGGATTAGGATTCCAGCGTCAAAAACAACTTTTAGCCCATTTTCATTCGGTTGACTATATTCGTGAAGCGTCAGTAGAACAGTTACAAGAGGTTTCAGGAATTGGTGAACAGTTAGCCCAAGAAATTTACGATTATTTTCATCCTGCGTAGAGACGCGCTATGGCACGTCTCTACTAAAAAAACTAATCTCGAATCGCATTGAGTAAGACTTCTGTTAGAGTCATATCTTCCATCTCATCAATTGTGATTGTATCAACAATATCAAACTTAGCTCCTGCGGTTTCTAGTTGATCGTCTAATGCGCGTAGAAACTCTGTTGCTTTACGATCTTTACCCACTTGAATGAGAGAAATTGCTAATTCATCATCTCGCTCGATTTGACGGGATGCTTCGATAATTTGACGCATTACTGATTTACGATCGTCTGGTTCCCCATCTGTGATCACTAAAATCGTTTCTCCATTGGGTTTAGCTCGTCCTGCAACTTTGCGCTGAAAATAATTATCTAAAGCATCTTGTAAGACAGTTGCTAGATCTGTGCGTCCCATCGGTTCATTTTCTTGATACACTTGGGACACTTTATCTGAGGTGACATTATCATAACGTCTAAACCGACCTGAAAAAAGATAAACCGTAATGCCATCTGGATCGATTTCTTCACACTTTCTGGCTAAAGCAAGGGTCGATTCTTGGGCGATCTCCCAACGGGTTTTTCCTCCGGGTTGATCGGATGTGGACATACTGCCACTTTTGTCAATAATTAAAGTATAATCCCGATCTTGTGCAATAGAACTTTCCGGCATGGATAATCGTTAAACCTCTGTTGTTGTTGGTAGTACCTCTCTTCTAGGCTAATACGGACAACCCGAAACTAGGGTAAAAATTCCGAATTTTCTTAGAATTGTTTGAGTACAGAGGTACGGGATAAAATAGAATTAGGACAATTCAGAGGATGGTTTTCTATTTATACTCCACCATTAGCCCGTTTAATCGAACAACTTCAAAAATTACCTGGTGTTGGGCCAAAAACCGCACAACGATTAGCTCTACATATTCTAAAGCGATCCGATGCCGATGCTCAAGCTTTAGCTAAGTCTATTATCGACGCAAAAAAACAAGTTGGCTTTTGTAAGGTTTGCTATCATCTATCTGCTGAACCCGTATGTGAAATTTGTCGTAATCAAAATCGTGAAAATCAAGTAATCTGTGTGGTTGCTGACTCTAGAGATGTTATTGCGCTAGAGAAAACCCGCGAGTATCGAGGAAAATATCATGTTTTAGGGGGTGTTATTTCCCCAATGGATGGCATCGGGCCAGAACAATTAAATGTACAGGCTTTAGTTCAGCGCGTCAACCACGAAAAAACCAAAGAAGTCATTTTAGCCATCAGTCCGAGTGTGGAAGGCGAAACCACTACACTATATGTTGGAGGACTCCTTAAACCTTTTACGAAAGTGACTCGTATTGCTTTTGGTTTACCGATGGGTGGCGATTTAGAATATGCTGATGAAGTGACTCTCGCACGAGCTTTAGAAGGAAGACGAGAATTAGATTAGTAGAGGAAAAATGGTTATGACTACCGAAGAAATCCTTTTAGAAAAATGGCGCACTTTACCCAGCGAAAAACAACAAGAAGTTTTAGAGTTTGTCGAGACTTTAGTTAAAAAAGAGGCAGATTTACACATTAAGCAAGAATCAGCCTCACCTAAAACAATTAATTTTCAACCTAAGACCGAATTAGGGAAAAAATTGTGGGAATTACGGCAAAAAGTGATTGCTGTTCAACCTCCGCTTGAAACTTGGGAAGAGCTAGAAGAAGAAATTGCTCAAAGACGGGGTGAAAGAAGTGAGTTTTAAAAGAACTTACATTGATTCAGGCGTTTTAATTGCTGTTGCTAGAACTTCTGAGGAAATGATGGAAAAAGCTTTAGAAATTTTGGATGCTCGTGATCGAATAATGGTGAGTAGTGATTTTGTTAAATTGGAAGTGTTATCTAAAGCTATTTATCATAGACAACAAGAGGAAATTCAATTTTATCAGGGTTTCTTTGCGTCATGTTCTGTGTGGGCAGAGGATTTAACTTTGATTGTTCAATTAGCGCAAGATATCGCTAGTCAATATGGATTAGGTGCCTTAGATGCGCTTCATGTTGGTAGTGCTATTTCTGTCTCTGCGGATGAACTGATTACAACTGAAAAGTTATCTAAACCCATTCATCGAGTTAGAGAAGTTCAAGTAATCTCTATTGCTGAATAGATTTTTTGAAAAAGGAAAATTAAGTTAATGCCATCTAAAGAAACGTTATTCGCTCTTTCTTTGTTTCCCTATCTAGGTTTTTTGTGGTTTATCACTCGTTCGGGTAAAGCACCTCGTTTAGCCTTAATTGGATTCTATGTTCTATTAATTTTTGTTGCGGTGACGATTCCTGCGGGAATTTATGCTAATGTCCATTACGGAAAGAATTTAGCTAATGTTGATTGGTTACATGGTAGTGCAGAATTCTTTCTAACCCTCTCTAATATTTTGGTTGTTTTAGGGTTTCGAGAAGGGATTTTAGCTAAACAAAAAGGCGGTTAGGACTAAAAATCTGATTTGGGTCGAATTTTTGTTTAAGTTTTTGCATTATTTCTAAGGCATTCCCGTTATATCCCCAAGGGTCAATGTTTTGTTTAATCGGTTTCGCGGCTTCTAAGATAGCTAGGAAACCTTGATGAGATTGACAGAGCGATCGCAATTCTTTAAGCCCTTCTTTTTTAATACTTATTTTTCCTAATCCGCTACTTAAATTAACTATTCCTATACCGAATTCATTTAATTTTGTCAAAAACAGTATACTTTCACTTGGTAGAATTCCAATTTTACAAATCAAATCAGAATTATTATTACTGACTTGAAGTTGTTGCCAAATCTTGATTTCATCCAAATCCGAATAGATTTGACTATGACAATTCTCAGGTTGCGCTAATTCCTTAACCTGCCTAATTTGTTCGCTAATACTTTCGGATATACTTTGAAAACGAAGCAATAACCCCATCTCTTCCCGATTTCCTAGACTTTCTACTAATGATGTGGATAAAATTTCGGCAGCAGTTGGAGTGACTCCAGACTGACGTAAGCTTTTAGCAAGATTATAAATTGAATCAGCTTTACCAGTGAGTAACAGAGTTTGAGAAGCTTCTGGAATCGGATAGAGTCTAAAGGTCATTTCCGAAATAATGCCGAGTGTGCCGTATGACCCCGTAAATAATCGCATCATATCGTAGCCAGCGACGTTTTTAACCACTCTTCCGCCCCCTTTAGCGATTTTGCCATCATATCGCACAAAAGAGAGTCCTAAGACCATATCTCTGACCCCAGAGTAGCGTTGTCGCCAACTTCCTGTATCTGCTGTTGCCATGATTCCCCCAAGAGTCGCCTTATCGGGGTAAGCGGGGTCGATGGGTAAAAACTGTGAGTGAGGTTGTAAAACACTGTGCAATTGTTGGAGGGTAACACCTGCTTCAACCGTAATCGTTAAATCACCCACCGCATGAGCAATAATACGATTTAGACGCTGGGTACTAATCACTAATTGAGGATTTTTGACCAGTCCGCCCCAATTTAGTTTACTACCATTGCCACAGGGTAAAATCGCTAACTGATTTTCGTTGGCATATTCTACTACTTTGCCTAATGCGTCTTGTGTGTGTGGAAAAATTAAATAACTCGGTGGAGTATCCGATACAGTCGCTTGTTCAACGGTTTCTCGCCAACTAGAATCGACTTTTGAGAAAGGAATAATTTCTGCATCAGTGCTAAGAAGCGCGGAAAGTTGAATCGTCATGGCTTTTAGTCGAATAGTTCACCCTTTCCCAGCTTACTATAGTTTCTGTTTAGCCCCCAATTCTTCTAAAATAATTCCGCTTCTTTGAATTCTTCCATCTTTTTAGCATTAGCTGCTTCACCACAAGTGCGCGGAGTCGGAAAAACTTTACTAGGGTTAGCCAGACCTTTAGGATTAAAACAACTACGGATATACTGCATTGTTTCTAAATCAACCTCGTTAAACATTTCTGGCATATAACAATTCTTATCTACACCAATTCCATGTTCACCTGATAGACTACCACCCGCTTTTACACAAAGTTTAAGAATTTCGCCGCCTAATTCTTCGACTTCGTGCCACGCTCCATCAACTTTATTATCATAGAGAATCAAAGGATGTAAGTTACCGTCTCCTGCATGGAAAACATTGGCGACACGATAGCCATACTGTTCACTCAAACGATTAATTTCTTGTAGAACCTGTACGAGTTGAGTTCGAGGAATCACCCCATCTTGCACAAAATAGTTCGGGCTGACTTTTCCTGCTGCTGCAAATGCGGCTTTACGTCCTTTCCATAGCTTAAAACGGGTCTCTGCATCACTTGCTGAGGTAAGGCTTCTTGCGCCGTTTGATTTGCAAATCTCAGCGACTCTTTTTTTATTCGCTTCTACTTCTACTGCTAACCCATCGAGTTCCACTAATAAAATTGAATCCGCATCTCTGGGATAACAACCCGTCGCTACGACATCTTCAACTGCATTAATGCTGAGATTATCCATGATTTCCATACCAGCAGGAATCATCCCCGCACTAATGATATCGGCGACAGACTGTCCTGCGGCTTCAATACTGGTAAAGTCAGCTAAGAGGACACAAATCGACTCTGGAACTTTAAGGATGCGGAGGGTGATTTCTGTAGCGATGCCTAATGTACCTTCACTCCCAACAAATAAACCTGTTAAATCATATCCTGGCATTTCTTGAACGGGGCCGCCAACATCAATGATTGAACCATCAGGAATGACTAATTTAAGCCCTAAAACATGATTCGTTGTCACACCATATTTAAGACAGTGAACGCCTCCTGAATTTTCGGCAACATTTCCTCCAATAGAACAAATGATCTGGCTAGAGGGATCGGGTGCATAATAAAATCCTGCACCGCTAACGGCTTGTGTCACCCAGTTATTAATCACTCCAGGCTGAACGACCACTCTTTGATTTTCTAAATCGACTTCTAAAATTTGTTTCATGCGGGCTGTTACAATCAAAACCCCATTTTCTAAGGGTAATGCACCACCCGATAACCCTGTACCCGCACCTCTGGCAACCCAAGGGATTTCATTTTCATGACAGATTTTAACGACTGCGGCGACTTGTTCGGTTGTCCGAGGTAGAACAACTAATGCAGGACGTTGACGATATCCTGTAATTCCGTCGCATTCATAGGTCAACAGTTCATCTTTACGACGTACCACCCCATCTTTACCAACTACTGATTCTAATTGTCCAATAATCGAACGCCTATGAGCTTGAGGTGAGTTAAGAAGATTTCTCAGTAGCATGGTTGAACCTCTGAATTTCTCCAATGATGAGCATTATTGTCGATAAAAACACAGTAAACCCTCAATAATATCATTGAATAAACCTAAGGGCCACGTTCAGACTGACCAAAAAAGTCAGTTTTCTGAAATATGACCCTCACGGTTTGTAGATATATATAGATAAGAGTTAGAATTGGGGAAAATCGATTTTACTTGATTCGGTTAGACAAAGAGTACCAGTCTTTGAATAGCCGAGCTTTTTTATGCGGCTTCGTCGTCTACTTCCCCTGAGCCTTCAACTTGCTTGAGATGAATGTGTTTGTAACCTAACTTAATCTCAAACTCATCGCCTGGTTTTAAACCCATCTGCTCAGTGTAAGTCGAACCAATGACAATTTGTCCATTTTTATGAACACTGACGCGGAATGTCGGTTCACGACCGCGACCATCTTTGACCCCATCAGGATCAAGTGGAACGCCTTTTGCTCCTAAAACAGCGTCATAGAAATCAGTTAAATTGACACGAGTTTGACCATCTTTTGTGACTGAGTAGTAACCACAGCGTTTTGCTGTTTCACGGCGAGGTAAGTGGGCAAGCTCTTTTACTTTTTGAAGTAAAGCTTTTCCTGTTAATGGACTCGTTGCGATGTCATTCATGACGTTTCAATTGTTCCTTGTTTTTCACTAACTGTCAATTAGTTTTATTTTACCAATTGATCATATCAAAAATATAACCTGAATTTTAGCAACTGTCACAAAAAATTTTTATAAATTGCTCCCCAACAAAAAAAATGGTGGATTTAACCTTGATGAGATTATCTTGAGTCTGTTGAGTCTAAGTAATTAATTTTAGGGTATGACTAGAGATGACCTTGACTGTAAACTAAAATTAAAATAAAGAGCCGAAAGTCATCAACTGTTGTTCTTAAAACCTTGTCTATCATAGGTTATACTTTATTTACTTGTGGCGAGACTAGGTATTTATCTGATGCTGTGTTTTTGGGTTTTTCTCTTTGTTCTATAGTCGGTGTGTACTCAATTGCGTTCTGTCTACTTTCACCACCCTTGTTGTTACTCAAGTTTTCTCCCCTTGCTATTTTCTGGTTTTTAGGAGTGCAGAAACATTCTTAGAGTCTAAGTTGTCGGTGTATTGAGTCAAGATGAGAGCCAGCTTTAGACATTGAGCAATCATCAGATACTTTGATAACTTATTGCATTTTATTGTCCATTTCCCACTATCTTCGCGCTAGATCTTTTAAGCCTACAAGACCGACTTTTTTCCCAGTTACTCCATTTGGTATATTTTTAGCAAAAATAGTTGATCCGTTCAACTGTCTTTTTGATGAACATTAATAACTCTTAACATTTTTTGATGATTTTTCGTTATATTTGAAATAAAGCAAACGAGAGGGAGGTTACTGTGGCTTTGTACGCAGAATTACACCGTCATTTAGGTGGGTCAGTGGTGCCTCGGATTCTCTGGGGTTATTTTCAACGTTATCAATTAAATTTAGCGAAAGTGTATCCCGAATATTCAGCATTTGAGGAGTATTATACACGCGAACGGAGTAGCTTAGATGAGTATTTAGAATTGCATACACTTGTCGAAAGCGTCCAAACTCCACAAGCTTTACCCTATTTTATTTATCGTTTAATTCGAGGAGCCTATATCTTTGAAAATTTGGCTTACTTAGAATTACGTTATACGCCTTATTATCGAACTTCTGAAACGTTAAGTCAATCAGAACGAATTGAACAAATGTCAATGATTGTTGAAATTGTTGGACAAGCATCGAAAGTTAAAGAATATCCAATTGTAACGAGTCAAATTTTGTGTATTCACTCTCGTTTACCCTATGAAGTGAATAAAGCGATCGTTGATCTCGCCGCGCAAAGGCGAGAATATGTGTGTGCGATCGATATTGCGGGGGGTGATGCCCATATTGCCGAACGTTTAGACGAATTTGTTGGATTATATCGTTATGCGCGATCGCTTGGACTCAAAACGACGGGTCATCTTTTTGAAACGACTAACGGTTGTTACCCAGAACTATTACCCTATCTGATGCGAATTGGACATGGGATTCAAATTCCCCTGAGATATCCTGAACTCTTAAAAGAAGTCGCACAACTTAATCAATGTTTAGAAGTTTGTCCGACAACTTATCTTAAAACAGGAACATTAGAGAATATCTCCGATCTTAAAACGGTTTTTGATCGTTGTTTTTCTGCAGGTGTCGATATCGCCATCTGTACCGACAATGCGGGACTCCATAACGTTCGTCTTCCCTTTGAATATGAAAACCTTCTTACTCATAACGTGATTGACTTTCAACAACTCGAAGCGTGTCAAGATGCAGCGTTTCGTCATGCCTTTGCTTGGCCCTATGGTAAACGTCCTGCGTCGATGTTGTCTGGTTTATTGCAAAAACCCCAAGAAAAAGAATTATTATCTTTCTCATAAACTCTTAAACCTCCCAAAGTCGCCATTTAAGACACAAACGGGCAACAATTGATCTAGAACAGCTTGTTTAGATGGCAGGCTGTTCATGTTAAATTTTAGGGAAGATTATGGCTGAGTAACTTAATTAGTTATAGCCCTCTAAAAGAAAGCAGTTATCAAAAAATTAGGACAATTGAGTGATGACCGTAGCACAAGAACCCGTAACTTTTCCGATAGACTTAAGTGCGTATAAACAGATTAAATTAGATCCGAGCAGTTCTACTCTAACTGACGCTCAAAAAGAGGATTTAAAGGCAAATATCCAACTTTGTCGAGATGCGATCGTATTTTTTACGGCCACAGGTGCGGCTAGAGGTGTCGGCGGTCATACTGGCGGCCCTTATGATACTGTACCTGAAGTCGTCATTCTAGATGCACTGTTTAGAGGAAGTCCCGATCAATTCGTGCAAACATTCTTTGATGAAGCAGGACACCGCGTAGCTACACAATACTTAATGTCCGTCCTTAAAGGTCATCTTAGAGCCGAACAACTGATGCACTATCGGGAAGCCAATTCTACCCTACCTGGACACCCAGAACTCGGTTTAACCAAAGGTGTTCAATTTAGTTCGGGTCGTTTAGGTCATATGTGGCCCTATGTGAATGGTGTTGCTTTTGCTAACCCCACTAAAACCGTTTTCTGTCTCGGTTCTGACGGTTCTCAACAAGAAGGAAACGACGCAGAAGCGGCCCGTATGGCTGTTGCTCACGGACTAAATGTTAAATTACTGATCGATGATAATGATGTGACAATTGCGGGTCATCCTTCTAGTTATCTGCCAGGTTTCGACCTGAAAAAAACCCTCGGCGGTCATGGACTAACCATTCTAGAAGGCGATGGCGAAGACCTAGACGACCTCTACAGCCGTATTATTCAAGCTATTAATACCCCCGGCCCTGTTGCGGTGATTAACAAGCGTAAAATGTGTGTCGGGATTGAAGGTTTAGAAGGTTCGACACATGGTCATGATGTCATTTCTGTCAAGCTTGCTTTACCCTACCTTGAATCTCGCGGTTTAACGGCGGCGGCGGATGTTCTGCGATCGATATCTACCCCTAAAAATGATTATACCTTTATGGGTTCAGGTGATAACTGGGGATCGAACCGTAACGTCTTCGGTGATGCAGTAGTCGCTATTTTGGGTCGTATGAGTCCTGAAGATCGTAAAAAGAACGTTTTAGTCATTGATAGTGACTTAGAAGGGTCTTGCGGTTTAAATAAAATTCACGCAGCTAACCCCGAAATCTTCGTTAGTGGCGGAATTATGGAACGGGGTAACTTATCTGCGGCGGCGGGTTTTGGTATGGAAGAAGGCAAACAGGGAATTTTTGCCACTTTTAGCGCGTTTTTAGAGATGTGTATTTCTGAAATTACAATGGCGCGGTTAAACTTTTCTAACCTGTTGTGTCATTTTTCTCATGCAGGTATCGATGATATGGCTGATAATACCTGTCACTTCGGTATCAATAATATGTTTGCTGATAACGGGTTAGATGATGGTTATCTAACTCGTTTATATTTCCCTGCTGATGCGGCACAAATGACGGCAGTTGTTGAAGCTGTTTTTACTAACCCTGGTTTACGGTTTATCTTCTCGACTCGTTCTAAAACCCCTAATATCCTGAAAGAAGATGGCACACCTTTCTATGGTGAAGGTTATACCTTTGTTCCTGGCAAAGATGAAGTCATTCGTGAAGGGACTGCGGGTTATATCGTCAGTTTTGGGGACTCTTTATATCGTGCTTTAGATGCGGTAGAACGGTTAAAACAAGAAGGGATTGATGTTGGTCTAATCAATAAACCTACTCTAAATATGATTGACGAAGAAACAATGGCCAAAATTGGTCAAGTACCATTCGTCATTGTAACTGAAGCCTTTAACCGTCGGACAGGTCTAGGTTCGCGTATGGGGTCTTGGTTACTCGAACGGGGTTACACACCAAAATATGCTTATCTCGGTACTCATCATGAAGGTTGTGGCGGTCTTTGGGAACAATATCCCCATCAAGGAATTGACCCAGAAGGCATCATGAAGAAAGTTAAAGAGTTAGTTGGATAGAATATTACTAAGGCCTCGAAATATTTTTCGGGGTCTTTTTAAAACGGAATAGACATCATTTGATTGATAAATTCTTCTGTTGAAGAAACTTCCCAAATTAAAATCAGTGTTTCAATCGCTTCACCAATTGATAAATTTTGAGAAAGGATTAAAACTCCATAACTGGCCTGTGTCATAATAAATGTAGCGAACTCGGTCGGCATCGTTTTACGGTCATGCGTGACTAAAACTCGACCTTCTTGAGTTGCTATTTCCAAAACTTCTGAGTCTTTTTTCCCCTCAAGTTGTGCCTCATTAGCTGATCGAAAATCAATATTAGGTTGTCTACGAATCGTTCCTGTAACAATTGCTTGTTTAAGATCAGCATCAGCTTGAAAACGGATGATAGTCATGCTTTATTGAGTTGTTGTAGTTGAGCAGATTTCAATTTTTGGTATAAAATTGGATTCTTCTCTCTACATGATTGCTGTAACTGTTCAAATTCTTTTTGTCCTTCTTTTAGATATTTATCAATATCTTCTCGGTTAGCAAGATAAAATGTAATTGTGCCGTAAACTTGCTCAAGTGTTAGTATAGGAAAATTTAGAAGAATGCTTTCAGGGGAATCACCATCTAAAAAAGCATAGACAACCGAATCAAGAGATACACGAGTTCCTTTTATCCAGTAGCCTTTATCTCGTTGTTCAACATACTGCTTAGTAAGGCTTGGGGAGATGGTCATAAAATAAAAGTATTTTACCTTGTATCTATTGTATTATCCATTGTATTTATAGAATAGGGATTTCTCGGATAAAAATGTAAAAGTGAATCAAATAGGTAGCTACCAGTTGATGGGAGAATAAATATGTGGAAAGATGAAGTATTAGAAGAAATTCATAAAATACGTGAAGAACACGCTAAGATATTTAACTATGATTTGCAAGCTATTTGTGATGATTTACGAAAAAAACAGGCAAAAAGTGGTAGATTGTTGATTTCTGAACCACTCAAAAAGTATAAAAAAGAATTAATAGATTTATCTTCTGAAACATAATCTTATCTAGATAAATGAATGAAATTAATTTTGATAACATGAGCCGTGATGAGTTAGCACACTATATCGTAGCTCATCGAGATACGCCTGATGCAAGAGAAGCACAAAGGGTTTATATTCGTCGGATGGCAGAAAAAGCAAAAAAAAAGGGAATTGATTTGTATTCACCTAAAGATTCAGACCATACAGCCATCTAATGGGTAAATTCTTTTGACCATTAAGCATTATGATGATCTAAAAGCCGAATTTTTACACTACACAATGACTCAACAGAAAGTACAAATCGGATTTCTCGTTTATCCTGATATGGTTCAACTTGATGTAATGGCTGCGTATCAGGTACTTTCTTTTCCACCCGCTACTCAAACTCATCTAATTTGGAAAAATTTAGAACCTATTTCCAGTAACGAGGGTTTAACTCTTATTCCAACGACCACTTTTAAAGATTGTCCAAAACTTGATGTAATTTGTGTGCCTGGGGGTGGGGTGGGACAAATTGATGTGATGAAAGATGCGGAAATTTTAACTTTTTTAGCTCATCAAGGCGAAACAGCACAGTATATTACCAGTGTTTGTACAGGTTCTCTCATTCTAGCGGCGGCTGGCTTACTCACAGGATATAAAGCTACTTGTCATTGGGCTTTTAAAGATCAACTCGCTATGTTAGGAATAGATGTTGTTGATCAAAGGGTTGTGGTTGATCGTAACCGAATTACAGGTGCAGGTGTTACTTCAGGTATTGATTTCGGTTTAACTTTGGTTAGCTTATTGTTTGGTGAGGATATGGCTAAATTAACTCAATTGATGCTCGAATATCATCCCGAACCCCCGTTTAATGCAGGTACTCCCGAAACAGCAGGAGATGTTATTACACAACAGTTATTACAGTTCGGGAAACCTTTAGTAGATGCCTTTTTAGCACAAACGAAAGAAATAGCAAGTCAAAAGTCTTGACAAAGAATAGAAAATATGCTAGAGAACTTGATGAGTGTGGGAATGCTGTTTAACATTATCTTCGGTACGAACAACATTTACCGCATTTAGAACTCTTTTTCGATCTAAAGAGAAATTCAAATCATCTTTGATGGTTCCTTTGGGGATATGTTGAGTTGCTTCGGGACGACGTTTATAGGTGCGAACTGCTGCGATCATTCTTTCAATAAAATCTTCGCAAAACTGAGTATCTGACGGGAATTGACTGGGAAGAACTAGGTTATTATTGTTTAAAACATCACCCACCGATAAAGCACAAACTAACTGATAGGATGTAGGAATTCCTTTTAAAACGGCTTCTAGTGCCGCAGATGGAAGCGGTTCAATAACTTGTATTTGCTGAAATTCTCCATCATTTTTTAAAAAACAAGTTGCCTTACCGAATACACAATAATCATCAGCAGTAATATCGGTTGTATTCAAAATTAAGGTTGCAGTTGTCATAAGTCACAAGTGTTAGTCAGTTAGTCCATGATCAGTTATATCGCTCTTTGAAAACCCGATCGCTGTGTTTGTTACAAATGTTCGTTAGAATTTTGATAACGTTGCGCTCACCTCCAGTTTATGTTAAAAACTCAAGATCAAATTTCTATCGAACTCCCTACAACCATCAGACTCTATGTCAATGACGAACAGTTTGCCGAATTAGCCAGAGTTAATAGAGACTTAAGATTAGAAAAAACCGCATCAGGAGAATTAATTGTGAATCCACCTACAGGAGGAGAGTCTGGAAGACGCAATTTTAGTTTAACAGCACAGTTGGGGCGTTGGCATGATGATCATGACAATTTAGGCGAAGCGTTTGATTCATCTACTGGATTTATTTTACCTAATGGTGCGATCCGTTCTCCTGATGCTGCTTGGGTAAGTCGAGAAAAATGGGAAACTCTGACACCAAAACAGAAAACGGGTTTTGTTCCTCTTTGTCCAGATTTTCTTGTAGAATTGCGCTCCTCGTCGGATAGTCTAACTGATTTACGCGCTAAGATGCAAGAATATTTAGAGAACGGTATGAAATTAGGGTGGTTAATCGACCCAAAAAATAAACAAGTAGAAATCTATCGCACAGGGAAAGAAGTAGAAATGTTAAAGTCTCCTATAGAATTGTCTGGTGAAAGTGTTTTACCTAATTTTGTTTTAAATTTAAGCAGAATTTGGGAATAATTAAACGTTCTACCAAACTACTTGTTCTTTTTGATGTAATACGAGTCCGTAAACCGCTTCTGTTTGTTGAGCAAGTTTTGGCCAACTAAACCGTTTATCCAAGTCTTCATAAGCATTATGCACTAACCATTTAGCATAATCTGGGTTTTTCAATATATCTAAAATACCCAAAGCGAGAGAGTCAGGGTTATTCGCTCTCGTTACAATACCCGTTTGTCCGTGTCGTACCACTTCGGGAAAACCACCCGTATCCGAAACGACGACAGGTACTTTAGCAGCAAAACTTTCCAGGGCTACAATGCCAAACGGTTCGTATAAACTAGGAAATACGGCACAGTCTGCTACTGTCTGAAACTTATCTAAATCTTCATCAGACATAAAACCAGTGAAATAACATTTATTATAGATGCCTAAATGTAGAGCTTGGAGTTGTAGTCGCTCAATATTTCCCCCACCAATAATGACAAATTTAGCAGCACCACCCATTTCCCAGAGTATTTTAGGTGCTGCATTGAGTAAGACAGCAACCCCTTTCTCAAAAGTCATTCGACCGACATAATAGACGATTTTTTCGTGATCACAGGCGAAAAGACGGCGAAAATTGACATAATCGAATTTCGGATCTCGTTGTTTTTTTTCAGCGCGAATTCCATTGTAAACCACGTCTATTTTATCCCAAGGTGAACTCAAAGCCCGATGGATTTCATGACGCATATACCCACTACACACAATAATACGCCAAGCATTGTAGGCTAAAATTCCTTCTTTGCTGGCAATATAAAGATGAGTATCCGTATGAAGACCATTGTATCGCCCGTATTCTGTAGCGTGAATGGTAGCGACTAACGGGATTTTAAAATGGTGTTTTAGTGCGATCGCTGCATCTCCCACTAACCAATCATGAGCATGAATCAGGTCAAAAGTCAATTTTTCTTCGACAATTAATTTCCCCCCATATTGACCCATGCTATTGTTCATATTGATCACCCAGTGAAAAAAATCATTACCTTGGGCAACGGGAACCCGATGAACATGAACGCCTTCTACTATTTCATAACCAGGGGCTTGACCAAATTCGATCGTAATTAAATGAACTTCATGCCCGAGTTTAACCAGTTCGGGATACAATTCTGCTACATGACGAGCGAGTCCACCGACTAATCTTGGCGGAAATTCCCACGCTAGTACTAGAATCCTCATCCTTTGTGGCTCCTCTTGCTGAAACTTTTGTCCGATCAAAACAATGTTTCAGTTTAACTGTTTTGGTCGTCTTGCTTCTATCTACAGTTTATAACTTAGTCTTTCACTACAGCAATTCTCCCAATTGTCATCTATCTTAAGATGAAACATCTTAAATTAACTAGGGAAATCTTGGGACTATAATAAGTAAAATGAAATTATAGGCTAAGAAAGCTGACCTGAATCAGAATTTTCTGATTCAATAGCTCATATCTAACGTTTAATTTACGGATTTTCAGTGATTACGCTGACTTTACTTCATCCCAGTAAGACGATTCCTTTGCAACATTGGTCGTTCGATAACGACGCAGTGATTCGCATTGGACGATCACTAGATAATAATGTTGTACTATACAGTGCGGTGGTCTCTCGTCATCATGTCGAAATTCGTCCAAGTGGCCCCAACTGGGAATTAGAAAGTTTTGGAGCGAATGGAACCTATCTTAATGGAAAACCAATCACTAAAACATCTGTCAGCGATGGCATGGTTTTTCGTTTAGCTACTTCAGGCCCGCAAATTCAAATTAGGATTGTACCTGATCGTCCTCAGTCGGCTCATTTAGCTTCACAAACCTTAAACACTTCAATCACTAGCGAGGAACATCATAAAAAAGAAACCATCACGACTTATGAGGTAACTTGAAAAAATTAAGATTGTCCTTGATTGGTTTAGGTTTAGCTAGTCTTATTTTAACTTTGATGCTATCGGTTCAAACAACCGATCATCGTAGTAACCTAAATTTAGAGCAACGCATCGATGACGCTTTACACGTAGCTAAAGGTAAGTTAAAAAAAACAATTATTGCATTTGAACGTCGTTCCCTCGTGGGCATTCGATATCCCTACTATACTTATAGATCTAACTGGTTTTCATTTAATTTCAGGAAAAATAGAAATCAACCCTCAGGAAGCTGGAAACCAGGAAAAGCTAAATCATGGGCATCAGGTGCTTTCCCTGGTTTATTATGGCAGATGTCTACTCTAGAAACCGAATTAGTTCGCCAACAGTTTTGGTCAACTTATGCTAGAAGTTGGGCTGAACCCATGAGAAAATTGTCCTATGAAGATGTAACAATCAATAATCTTTTTGTGTTTCGTCCTTGGTTTAAATCCGCTAGAGATGACAAGGAAAAAAAAGAACAGCTAGAAACGATTCTTCAAGGTGCAAGAACTTTAGCGATGCCTTATGATTCATCAACAGATCAAGGCATATTTCAAATGGAATTAGGTGTGATGGGTACCAAAAGAAAAGCAAATCGCACTGATGATCAAGTTTATTGGCACGTTTTCGCCGATCATACTATTAATGTAGAACAATTATTGTGGGCCGCGCAACATAATCCTAACCCCATCGAAGCAAAAGACTGGCAACAAAAAGTGATCAGACATCTTCAAACCGTCAGTCAAACTTATGGCAAAAACCGAAAACCTGGCAACTCAGGAACATGGCAACGGGGTTATTTTGATGATCGTCCTTCTTCACCTACTTACAAACAATTTCTTTTTAATGAAGGGAAACAGGGATGGCGTGATGATACCACTTGGTCGAGAGGGCAAGCTTGGATCATTTATGGTGTAAGTATTGCTTATCAGTATACTCAAGATGCCTCAATTCTGGCGATCGCTAAAGATCTCATTAATTACTATATTAATCATTTACCTGATCGCTTTGAGGGTAACAAACGCAGACTTGATGATTTTATTCCACCTTGGGATTTTGACTACGCAATTGAAAAAAACCCTGATACTGACCGAGACTCATCGGCAGCAGCGATCGCTATTTCGGGTATCCTAAAACTTATTCCTACTCTACCGAAAAATGATCCCGATCGTTCTCTTTATCTAGATATTGTTAAAAAAACTCTTAATCAATTGACTTCTAGCGATTATCTTAATGATCTTAAATCATCCGAGATGAGTATCCTAAAAAAAGGTTGCTATCATCATCCTCAGTCCATTCAACCGAGTTCTGAGTATGATAATGGTTTAATTTGGGGCGATTATTTTTTTGTCGATGCTTTATTAGATTATCGACGATTGATATCAAGTTCAGAAACAGACTAAAATTGTTGAAGAATTGAGCTAACTCACTACTATGAGAATTCTGCTGATCGAAGATGACGTAGTTTTAGCAGATATTTTAGTGCAATCTCTAAAGCGTTTGCGTTATCTAGTGGATGCGGTCGAAGATGGTCAACTGGGTTGGGATTATACCCAAAGTGCCTCATATGACCTAATTTTGATGGATGTTGGACTACCGAAACTTGATGGGATTAGTTTATGTGAACGGTTACGTCGCCAAGGATATTCTACACCTATTTTATTGATGACGGCTAAAGATGAACAACGGGATCGCATTCGGGGTTTAGATGCAGGGGCCGATGATTATCTCATTAAACCTGTTAACATCGAAGAATTACAAGCTAGATTACGGGCTTTACTGAGGCGAGGTGAAGTTAGTCCTAGCACAATTATTGAATTTAGTCAACTGCGGCTTGACCCAAAAAGTTGTGAAGTAACTTTTAATCAAAAACTGCTTTCACTGACACCAAAAGAATACAGTCTTTTAGAACTATTCATGCGAAATCCTTCACGGGTTTTTAGTCGTGGACAATTAATCGAACAGCTTTGGAGTTTTGAAGATACACCCCAAGAAGATAGCGTTAAAGCACATATCAAAGGACTTAGACAAAAACTTAAAACAGCAGGTGCGATAGACTGGATTGAAAATGTATATGGTTTGGGGTATCGTTTTAATTCAAAAGTAGAACAGCAAACCTCTATTGAACAAGAATTCCGAGAACATCAAGAAAAACTCTGGAAGCAATATCTTGGTTTGACACAACAACGTTTAGACACTCTGCATCATACCGCATCAAGTTTAGCCAAGGGACAACTCACCCTTGATGAACAAACCGCAGCAAGACAAGCAGCACATAAATTAGCAGGTGTGTTAGGAATGTTTGAGAGAGAATATGGCAGTGTTTTGGCTAAACAAATTGAAAAAAATCTAGAATCAACTGATCTCAGCTTACAATCTCAAAAAGTAGGCGAATTAATTCAAGAATTGAGTGATTATCTTAATTTAGCTACCAATAATTCCTTAGAACCTGAACTAGAAACGGTATCTAATTATTTTCTCTTAGTCGATACGGATGGTTCTCTGGGGAATGCTGGAGAGTCTTTTTCTCAGGGGATGGGGGGAAGATGGAAAGTCACGACACAACGAGACGCGCAAACATGGTTACAGAACAATACTTGTGATGGCGTAATCCTCAATTTGGATCAAAATCAGTCAGATTTAACGCTATTGTCGGAATTAGCACTAAGGACTCCACCGATACCCGTACTCGTTTTAATTTCCCATGAAAGCATTATAGATCGAGTAACTATTGCCCAAGCAGGGGGACGAGGAATCTTAATCAAACCCGTCACATCAGAAAAAATAGGTCAGGTTTTTTCCCAACTGGTACAGCGTTATCGTTCCCACAATACACGTGTATTAGTTGTCGATGATGATCCAATTTTACTGGCTAGTTTACGCCCATTACTCGAACCTTGGGGCATTCGGATGACAGGTTTATCTAACCCGTTAAAGTGTTGGGAAGTTTTAGAAACTGTCAAACCAGACCTTTTGATTTTAGATGTAGAAATGCCACAACTTAATGGGATAGAATTATGTCGAGTGATTCGGACTGACCCTAATTGGCAAGATTTACCGATTTTATTTCTCACGGCACACCAAGAAATTGAAACGATTCAAGATATATTTAGAATCGGTGGTGATGATTATATTCTAAAACCTGTCGTTGCTCAGGAATTTCTCACACGGATTACTCAACGTTTAGAAAGAAACAGATTACTGAAAACTTTATCCTATCGAGATGCTGTCACGGGTTTAATGAATCAACTGAGATCGCATCAAGAATTTAAACTCATGTTAGAACAAGCTAAGGAACATCAGCAACCTTTGACCTTTGTTTTATTGAAACTTAGTCAATTACATCAAATCAATCGAGAATATGGCCATGCGGTGGGAAATCAGATTTTACAAACCTGGGGAAATTTGATTCAAATGACTTTTTCTCGTGTTGAAGAGGTGGGATACTGGAATGATGGAGAATTTGCGATCGTAATTCCCAATTTTAGCAAAACTGAAGCGCAACAAACGATTGAACACCTGTTAAAGCGTATCCGAAAACAAATTTTTAGTCTATCTAATCAACAAAAATTACAACCGCTTTGTGATTGGGCGATTGTTGAATATCCAATAGACGGAACAACGATACAATCACTATATCAAGCTGCTTTGGTTATCATTGATCAGAAGAATCGATGAACTAGGTTAATCTATGGAGGATTTCAACCACCGTGTCAAACTACTAGAAATCGCCCTTGATGCGATTCCAGATGCCGTAGTTTGTTTAAATCAACAGCATCGGGTACAGTGGTGTAATCAAGCTTTTTTACGGTTAATTGAGCATTCAGGTGATTGTTCTGGCGTTATTTTAAGTGAATTACTCCCTTTATATCAAAATGGACAACAGATTCAAGCTCAAAGTTTCCTTGTCGAAGGTTCAGAATATGAATATCGCAATTTGATCCTACAATTAACGGTCAAACAGATTAACTTTGCTGATGAGATAGACTGTATTGTTCTAATTTTGCGCGATATCACCCTCACGAAACAAACCGAAGCAAACCAGAAAGAAAGTGAAGAACGTCTGAGAACACTGATTAATGCGACACCCGATGTGATTTGTTTTAAAGATGGTGAGGGACGTTGGCAAGATTCTAATCAAGCAAATGTTAAGTTTATTGAACTTGAAGGGGTAGACTATCAAGGAAAAACCGATGAGGAACTGTCCAAGTTTACTGAGTTTTATCGAGATGCTTTACAAACTTGCAAAGAAACTGATGAACAAGCGTGGGAACAAGGAACAACCCACCGTGTCGAAGAAGTCGTTCATCGTCCTGATGGAACAACTAGAATTTTAGACATGATTAAAGTTCCCTTATTTAATGATGAGGGACAACGTAAAGCATTAGTGGTACTCGGACGAGATATCACCGAACGCATCCAAGCAGAAGAGGTAATACGTGCTAGAGAAGCACAATATCGTGATTTAGTCCAGACGGCAAATTGTATTATTTTACGGTGGGATACTCAGGGAAATGTTTTATTTTTAAATGAATATGGTCAACGCTTATTCGGTTTTACGGAAACAGAAATCATCGGGAAAAATGTAATCGGTACAATTGTTCCATCGACGGAAACCTCTGGACGAGATTTAGAAGCATTAATGATTGATATCTGTCAGTTTCCCGAAAAATATATCTTGAATGAGAATGAAAATATTTGTAAAGATGGGAGACGAGTTTGGATAGTTTGGGCCAATAAACCGATTATAGATAGTCAGGGCAATCTAGTTGAAATTTTGTCCGTCGGAACCGATGCAACCGAACGCAAACGAGTTCAAATCGATTTAGAAAAATCTTTATCTCTGCAACAAGCGACCTTTGAATCGATACAAGAAGGCATCCTTGCAGTTAATTGTAATGGAACGATCATCAGCTATAACCAACGTTTTTTAAAAATGTGGTCAATTTCACAGTATGTTTTAGATGAACCAGACCAACACGTTCGTATTCAATATCTCGCACAACAGTTAAAAGAACCCGCACAATTTTTCCAACGGGTTAGAGAACTCTATACAACACCCGAAGCCGAGAGCTACGATCTATTAGAATTAAAAGATGGTCGAGTCTTTGAACGTTATTCGTGTCCGCAGCGCATCGGAACTGAGATTATTGGACGGGTTTGGACGTTTCGAGATATTACAGCCCGTATTGAAGCAGAAGCCGCCCTAAAAGCCTCAGAAGCCCGTCTGAAGATGATTTTAAATAGTGCGGTTGTCTCAATTAATCGCTATCGAATTTATCCAAATCGGACTTGGAAAATTGAATACTATTCTCCTGGGTGTCATTGGATATGGGGTTATTCGGCCGAAGAATTAATGGAAAATCCTTTTTTGCTACAAGCGCGAATCATTCCCGAAGATTGGGACACATTGATGCAAAATCTCTTTGAACCTGTTTTTGCCGAACAAAATTATAAACATGAGTATCGCTATCGTCACCCCGATGGTAATTTACGCTGGATTTCTGTCGATTTTAGTTCCCAAAAAGAGGAAAACTTAAATAATTGGATTGTAACCGCTATTGCGACAGACATTACCGAACGCAAAAAAGCAGAAAACGCCTTACGACTTTCTGAAGCAAAATTCCGCGCTTTGTATGAATCTTTGAGTATTGCTATCATTCTCGGCAATGATACAGGTATTTTCGATTGTAATCGCGCCGCAGAACAGTTATATGGTTGTTCCCGTCAGGAAAATATCGGCAAACATCCCTCTGAGTTGTCCCCATCTGTTCAACCCGATGGACAGGATTCATTTAATTTCGCGAACCAACAAATTATGACAGCCTTTGAACAAGGTCATCATAGCTTTGAATGGATACACCGTCGCGCTAATGGTCAGGATTTTCCTGCCAGAATTACCCTTACCGCCGTTAAAGTGGGAGAAAATCAGCTAGTACAAGGCTTAGTCGAAGATTTGACGGAACGCAAGCAAGTTGAAGCAGAGCTAGGTCAGAGGGCAAAATTAGCCGCTTGTAGAGCAGAAATTGGCAGGGCTTTAACCCAAAGTGATGACCTCAGTACAATTTTAGATAAATGTGCGAAAGCGATGGTTAAACATCTGGAGGTGACTTGTGTTCGTTTGTGGACATATAACCCAGAAACCCATCTGTTACAGTTACAAGGTAGTGCGGGTTTAGCTTCAGTCGTAGATTTAATTTATCAAGATATTCCGATTGAAAAGATTACCGAGGGTTCAGAGGCGTCGGATGACCCAGAAGCGTTACTGAGAACTTTAGCAAGTATTTATCAAGATTGGGCAACCGAAGAAGCGATGACGGCGTTTACAGGCTATTCTTTGTTTCTTGAAGAACAATTAGTTGGTATTTTAGGACTATTTGCCCGTGAACCGTTAAATCAATCTACTTTGAACGCGCTGAATTTTATTGCCGATGATATGGCGTTAGGAATTCAACGCAAAAAGACGGAAGCTGCATTAAGAGTGGCGAAAGAAATGGCAGAAGCCGCAAATCAAGCGAAAAGCACGTTTTTAGCGAATATGAGTCATGAATTGAGAACGCCGCTTAATACAATTTTAGGTTTTGCTCAACTTTTAAATCGAGATACTGCCATCACATCCCGTCAACGAGAAGCATTAAGAATTATTAACAGTAGTGGAGAACATTTGCTTAGTTTAATCAATGATGTTCTAGAAATGTCGAAAATTGAAGCAGGTCGCATGGTTCTTAATGTGCGTCCTTTTGATTTACTTCAAGTTTTGCATACCTTACGGGAGATGTTTGGGGTTCGTGCCAAAGCCAAAGATTTAGCCTTATTTTTTGATTTAGAGCCAAATTTACCTCAATATGTGATTACAGATGAAGGGAAGTTCCGTCAAGTGTTGTTGAATTTGTTGGGAAACGCGCTTAAATTTACCCAAACGGGGAGAATTACTCTAAAAGCGATGCAACGAGACAAAATATCTAACGATCGCATTTTACTCGGTTTTACGGTCGAAGATACAGGGATTGGCATTGCCCCCGATGAAATACAACGCTTATTTGAACCCTTTGTCCAAACCAAAAGCGGTACACAAGTTAAAGAAGGAACGGGTTTAGGACTCGCTATCAGTCGGCAATATGTCGAGTTGATGGGGGGTGAAATTCAAGCCAATAGCATCATCTCCCAAGGTTCGGCTTTTTCTTTTACGATAGAGGTCAAATTGGCTGATTCTTCTTTAGTGGTTCCTCAAAGGATACATCAACAAGTTAGACAAATTGCACCCCATCAGCCGAATTATCGTATTTTGATTGTAGACGATCGCTCCGAAAATCGGGATTTATTAGTACAGCTTTTTAGTCATGTGGGGTTTGAAACCGCAACCGCAACCAATGGAGAAGAAGCAATAACAATTTGGCAAACGTGGCAACCTAATTTAATTTGGATGGATATTAGAATGCCGATTATGGACGGATATCAAGCAATTCGGCTGATTCGGCAACAAGAAGCCCAATTACATCCTAAAAAGCCAACTTATATTATTGCCTTAACCGCAAGTGCTTTTGATGAACAACAAGCAGAAATATTAAAAGCAGGTGCCGATGATTTTGTCAGTAAACCGTTTCAGGAAGCTTTATTATTTGAAAAAATGAGTCAATATTTAAAAGTACGTTATCTGTATACCGAAGAAAACACCACAGAACCGAAATCAACAAATTGTATACAAGCTGCCGATTTAACTGTTATGCCCTCAGAATGGAAACAACAATTACACCAAGCAGCCATGAGGGTTAATGGGAAACTAATTCAACAACTTATTACAGAAATTCCCCCATTCCAGAGCGATTTAGCCCAATCCTTAACAGAATTAGTCAATCAATTCCGCTTTGATGTCATTGTCGAATTAACCCAACAGGGGTAAACGGGCATACCTAAACGCCAAATCTCCCAAACGTCTCAAGAATTGTTATATTTAGAATCTGTAAGCAGATTGTATCGGCGTGACGCTGACCTAAAAACTTATGAACTTAAAAAAAATTTTATCTAAAGGTTTAGTCGCTACCTTAGTTCTAGCAGGTTCTCTAGTCACTGGATATCAAACCATCACCTGGGCTAATGGTAACCCCGGTTTAACGATTTTTAGTGGTGTTGACCGAAAAGATATTTTAGATTATTATCTACAGTTTGGCGGTCGTCCGAATCAATGGGATCGTTACAAATTGTATATCCCTGCCAAAAAAATGACCCAGGGTGCATCGACCTTTTTTATCTCCTATCCAGATTATTTTAATGGTCGCTTTGATACTGATAAAGTAGAAGTGAGAGTAGGTCGTGAATCACTTCCTCTTAAAGAAGTTATTTGGGATCAAGAAAGCCGAGTTTTAGAGATTAGTTTGGCTAAACCGATTGAAGCAAGCACTAGAGTAGAATTGGTTCTCTCTAATGTAAGAAATCCTGATTTTGGAACTTACTATCTTGTGGGAGATGTTTTAGCGGCAGGTGATATTCCAGTACGTTTGTACTTAGGTACTTGGATTGTCAGTATCGATCCTGGAAGCTAAAAAAACGACAAATCAGCACCAATTATAATTAGATTCAAGCGGCGTTAAATATCTTAAATTGCTACTTTTCTAGTTGCTACCGTAATAACACTCCTATGCTCTATTGTCAACGAAATGGTAGTCTAAGAAAAGAATCAAATCGAACTTTTGCCGTGTCCCTTCTTTATGCCCTTATTAATCTTAATTGCTGATGATGATGCTGGAATTCGCTTGGCGGTGAAAGATTATCTTGAACTGTCGGGCTACTCTGTAATCACCGCAGGAAACGGGCTAGAAGCCTTAAACTTGCTTGAAAGTTATCACCCTCACCTTTTAATTTCTGATATCAAAATGCCGAAAAAAGACGGGTACGAACTCGTTTCCCAAGTTCGCCAACGTCCTGAATTTAGACTTTTGCCTGTAATTTTTCTCACTGAACGAAATAATACTCAAGAACGTATTAAAGGCTATCAAGTCGGCTGTGATGTCTATTTACCGAAGCCTTTTGAAATGGAAGAATTAAAAGCGGTGATTCGGAATTTATTAGAAAGATTACAAATGATACAAGCGGAATGGCGATATCAAGAAAAAGAGTTAACACCGCAGTCTGCATCATTAAATGAAACTGTAGCAACACTGCTTAAAGTACTTGATTTAACCCAACGTGAACAACAAGTTTTAATCTTCATTACCGAAGGTCTTTCTAATGTAGATATTGGACACCAGCTTCATTTAAGCCCTCGAACCGTTGAGAAATATGTTAGTAGCTTATTAAGAAAAACGGCTACCAGTAATCGTGCTGAATTAGTCCGTTTTTCCCTAGAACATCATTTAGTTTTGTGAATCAATTGAGATGATTTGTTTTAAATCACTAGCTAATTTTTTGGACTTGCGAAAATAATAAATTAGATAGACTAAAATAAGAACATTAATGATAAAAATAGCAAATTTGATGAAAGTAATTCCTTTGCTTAACTCATAAATTTCTAGAGGGATACTGATACTCACTAAACCAATTACTAACAATTCGGCCCAAGCTTTTTCATACCATAACCCAATCGCTTCAACGGCAGTAACAATTGCATAAAGACTCGTCACAATACCTGTTAATTCTAAGGTTCTAGGTTGAGTACTAATCGCTTTCTTTAAAAGCCATTCGAGAAAAATTAATTTGTCTTCCAACATATAAGTCTCAGATAAATTGATTAGTAACTGTTGTTGGAAAGAAAGAAACAATAAACTAATTGCTGTCACGGTCAAAAGGACGGCGGCTAAACCTTTATAGATGACAATTGCAATAATTCCAGGTGAACGTTTAATTTGCACTCAATCCTCAAATGAATAGAAGTTTTTAAGAAGGGCCTACTGTTGAAATTTTATCATTATGATTGAAGGCTCTAACTTCTATTTTGCCAATCATTTAACATTAACGACTCAAAAACGAGATAATGAATAGTAATCATCTTCTTTTCGGTTTTATGAAAACGATCGTCAATACCTACTACTGGAATAACTATCGCTGTTCTTATACCTATAATACCAACGATCTTAGAACAGATGAGCGTTTAACCCTTGTTTTACTGCATCCTATCGGTGTTGGTTTATCGGGGGTGTTTTGGCATCGTTTCATTCAAGCTTGGTTTAAAAGGGGTTTTTGCTATCCTATTTATAACCCTGATTTACTCGGTTGTGGTAATAGTGATATGCCGCCACTTGCCTATTATCCCGAAGATTGGGCGGAACAGTTAAAGGATTTTATCGAAAATAACGTCAAAAAACCAGTAATATTAGTCGTACAAGGGGCATTATTTCCCGTAGTGATTAAATTACTGCAAAAATCGCCGAATTTAATTAAAGGTGTCGTCTTGTCTGGCCCTCCCGCTTGGCGTACCATAACAGAAGCGAGTAACCCTCTACAACAAAAATTGGTTTGGAATTTATTTTTTAATTCTCTTGCGGGAAAAGCTTTTTATCAGTATGCGCGTCGTCGTGAATTCTTAAAATCTTTTTCAAAACGTCAATTATTCGCCAATGCAGCAGATATTGATGATGAATGGTTAGATTTTTTGCAAAAAGGTGCAACGAATTTGAATAGTCGTTATGCAGTCTTTTCATTTTTAGCAGGATTTTGGCGCGAAAACTATGGTGAGGCAATTTCTGCTATATCCCAACCGACTTTAGTGGTATTTGGTGAACAAGCGTCAAGTATAGGAAAAGAAGGAAAAGTAGAAAGTCCCGACGAACGGTTAGAAAACTATTTAGAACATCTTCCTCATGGACAGGGTGTTAAAATTACAGGGCGTAATGTTCTACCCTATGAGTCTACCGAAGAATTTGTTACAGTTGTCGAAGAGTTTGTCAAAAGTTTAAGTTAATCTTAAAGCTTTTCAAAAAGTTCTTGATGCAAGGGTTGTAAAGCGAGGTCTAATTCAGGAAAATAATTAGGGTTGGGGAATACTTCACTAAACCATGTTGCAAGGGCGAGGTTTTCGACTATTGGATAATAATCATAGGGTTGTACTCCATCAATATGACGACTATTGACCCCAAATCCAGCCCTTTGATTACGATATTGTAAAATAGGTGGGTTTTCTTTTAACCATTGGATAAAGTTTTTAGAACTTGCCATGCTTGCGAGGAGTTGAGGTTCTAAACTGGTAGGAAGATTTTCTTTTTTCTGAATGATCCAAGCTTGTCTCAGTAGTGTCATTCTAGAATTAGGTTGATTATATGCTTGCACAACCAGATAATTAGATAATGCGGGTTTTCCTTCTGATAGGGCTAAAAGTTCTCGACTCAGTGATGTTCCGTTTTTATCCCAGTCTTGTCGCGCTTTATTCAAGTCTTCTATCCACCAAGATAACGCACCACGACTTTGTAGAAGATGGGTTTTTAATAATTCTGATGAGGGATTTTGCAGTAATTTATCATAGATGCTGTACATTCTCGCGACGACGGAATGATATAACGGTTGCAAACCCTTTGAACGCCAGATGGGAGATGTTATAAATAAAGGATGGCGTGTTGCTTCAAATGCGATCGCATCTATTCCTAATTCTATTTTATTCTGTCTGAGTAAGCTTAAACCCAATCCATAAAAATTACCTTGTTTTGCGGGAATAAGTTGAATAGACTCTCTAAACTCTTTGGTTGCATCAGTCGGAGATGAAGAGAGTAATAACCATCCTAAATTACTTTTGCCAAATTCTTGATAGGGGGATGCGGTATTACCCTTTTCAAACCAAGTCACACTTTCACTGAGTAATTTTTGCCTTTCTTGCGGGTTTTGAGTTGCATATGCTATATTTCCAAGATTCCACCCCAGTTGATAGGAGTAATAGGGTTCCCAAGGGGTTATTTTTTGTGCTTGCGCGAGAGAGGATGTAAAAGCATCTACTCTATCTTGGTTCAAGGCAAAAAATCCCTGACTAGAAAGTTGCCAAGCGCGATGGATGGGGATTAACCAAATAATAACAGCCATCATTAACCCTAAACCTGTATAAAAAACAGGCATTGGATGAGAAAATTGTTGATTAGAGGCAAATAATGAAGCTAAAACAGCAAAATAAATAATCAGAGTGCCACTGATGGCAATATTATCGAGTTGATAGTCTGTCAAACTCATCAACACATAAGCAAATAAACCACTAACCAGACTCCAAAGTAAAATATCATCGTTTGTATTAGTAGAACGATAACGGATGAGATTGTAGATTAACCACACGATCGCACCTATCATAGTTAGTATTCCCCAAACTCCCATTTCTGCAAAAAGTTGGACGGGGGTACTATGTAACTGATAAATTAACTCTGATTCAAGTCCTGCCCAAATCGGACGATATTTCTGATAGGCTAAAGGTACATTACCCACACCAATACCAGTAAAGGGGTGAGAAAAACCCATCATCCATCCTACATTTGTATTAATCCAACGATAGGCTAATTCGTTACTACCCTCTCCCGAAGACAAGTTAGCAAAGGTTTGTCTAAGACGGTTATTAGAAAAAATGAATATCACTAAAACCGTTAGACTACTGATACCTCCTATCCCTATCCAGTGACGCGGAAGACGACTTTTAAAAATCAAAATGATTAAACCGCTTCCTAATAAACCGAATAACCCTAACCATCCTCCCTTAGAACTGGTAGTGTAAAGATTGATGATTCCTAAAACAACACCGATACACCAAAGCGATCGTCGATTCGGTTGTAGAATAGCTAAAGCGACTAAAAGGGGTAATGCTAATAATAAATATCCTGCCACATAGTTTTGATGTCCAAGAGGGGCCCAGTTGCGTAACTCCAAAACCGTAAAATCAAAAGAGATAGTCACACCCGATGCTTGCAACGCATTTAAACGAGAGATTTCGGGTAACACCGTTTGCGTTAACCATAAGAAAAAACTAATGACAATAAACGCAAGATTGAGATAGCCTTGCTTAACGAGTAACTGATAACGTTGCTGAGAGTTTCCTATCCATTGGAACAACGCATATAACGCCCCAAAACCGCCCAAAACCGCCCAAACATTCCAAAAAGCCTGTGGTTTAAATTCCGCCCCTAAAATCGAAAAAATCAGCCCAATGGTGGCAATTCCAACAACCCAATCTAACCCATTCCCCAAGAGTTTTAAACGACGGTGATGCCAAATTAGAGATAATAGCCAGATAATCGGACATAATAGCCCAATTTGCCAAAAAGCAACCCAAGGCCACTGTACCATCAGACTATGACTATCAGGCACGAGGGTAAACATAACATAAAAACCAGTCGTTAGCATTAGCCATAGTTTGCCAGCGTTACTGATTTCAAGAGAAAAGGTGTTAGTATCGGATGCAGAATAGGACGGCATAACAATTAATCTGATTCATTCATTGTTATTGTTCCCATTAATCCATCAGAATTATCACGTAGTTATCGTTTTAGCATGAGTAAATTTAACCGTCGTCAGTTATTACAAGGTATTGGAGGTTTGACAATAGGAACGGTTATTACTAATAAACATCTGATTTTAAACGCAGCAACATCCAGAATAGAAATACAAGTTTGGGATAGTCAAGGAAACCCTTTAGATAGTAAAAAATTAGATAATCTATATTTTTTAGATCTCCGTGATAACCCTATTCCAGAACTTCCGAGACAAGTGACAGCAGGGAAATTATTTTCTGACTCTCCGCAATTTCTTTTTGCTATTGCCTTAAAAATGTTGGTTGATGGATTTGGTGAAGTGACACTGTATGCAGATAATAAAAGTCAGGGTTATTCACCTCAAGATTTTCCACTTAATCTTAATTTAGCGTTTGCCGAGTCTCGTTTATATCGTGTCAGTCAAGCGGTTAGTCTATGGAAAAAAGAAGGGATTCAGTTTCCCAATACCTTAGAAACTCGGTTAGCAAAAGCACAAACTGATTTAGAAAAAGCAATTATTACAAATGAGATAGCAACTAAACTAAAATGGTGTAACTCTAGTTTAGTGCAAAGTCTGTGGGCAGGCGAAGAAGCCGTATTTATTCAAGCAAAACAAAAAATACAAGAACGAAAAAACTTTCTTATGGGGTGTAACTTTTTTGGCTATCCAGATAAAGGAGAGGAATATAATAAAAGATTTAAAGAATTGTTCAATTTTGCCACGATTCCTTTTTATTGGAAATCTTTTGAGCCTAAACTAGGTCAAAAAGATTGGAATAGTAATAATTTAAAAGTAAATTGGCTACAACAACATCAAATTATCCCCAAAGGACATCCATTAGTCTGGTTTCATGAGGTGGGTATACCAGATGAAGTAAGAACAAAACCTTATTCAGAAATTAAAAATTTAATTGCACAACGAGTCGAGGAAATTACGCGCTACTATCAAGGTAGAATTAATTATTTTGATATCATTAATGAACCACACGGCATTATCTGGGCGAATGAATTAGGATTTTCTCTAGAACAATTTATTGAATTAACTCAAATTGCTTCAGAAGCTTCTTATAAAGGTAATCCAAATCTTGTCCGAATTATTAATAATTGTTGTCTGTGGGCGGAAAATGTATCTTATGGCAAACCACCTCAACATAGTCCATATGAATATTTAAGAATTTGTTTAGAGGAGAACATCGATTTTGAAGTGATTGGATTACAATTATATTATCCTGATCAAGATTTGTTTGAAATCAATCGTATCCTAGAGCGATTTAGTCAATTAGGAAAACCGATTCATATTACAGAATTAGGGGTATCTTCTTCTACTCAAAAAGATGAAAGTTCTTTTTTTATAGAACCCACAGGATTATGGCGTTCTTCTTGGAGTGAAACTATACAAGCCGATTGGATTGAGCAATTTTATACAATTTGTTATAGTAAGAATTATATTCAGGCAATTAGCTGGTGGGATTTAGCAGACGGAGGCTCATTTATGCCCTATGGAGGATTATTAAATAGAGATTTAACACCCAAGTTAGGATATTATCGGTTAAAAGAATTATTGAGTCAGTGGAATAATCAGAAATATAGTTAGAAACTGAGGTAAAAACAATGCTTTCTCAGAAAATTAAAGAACTTAAAGATTATATCTATTCCTTATCTCAAGAAGAACAACAAATTTTACTAGAAAAGATCACGAAAAAAATTAGCTTAAAAAATAAATTAATTGAACGTTTCTCAAATAAAGAAAGATTAGAAAAAGAAATCGCTGGCATGGCAAATGATCCAGAAATACAAGCGGAGATATCTGCGATTAATCAATAGTTTTTAATAACTGAAATGGATAGTTTACCAAAATAAAGCTAATTAATACAGGATACAATATGAGATTTATCGCTAATTTAATTACATCACTGATTATTGCAGGTTGGATAGCTACAATGTCCGTTTTCTCTATCCAAAATATTACCCCATATGCCTTAAAATTCCTACAATTTCAATCAATTCAAATCCCGATTGGTGTTCTTTTATCGATTAGCGTTGGTACTGGATTTATCTTAGGTTCATTTGTTCCATTGTTGTTCAGCAGTCCGAAAAAATCATCCCGTAGACGTTTAGAAGAAATGAATGTAGATGAATTTGAAGAATTTAACTTTGAGCGTCGATAAATAAAAATAATTTAATTTCAGGCTTTAGTAATACTAAAATTGGCTTATTGATTTAATGAACAAGTATCAGTTATAGAAGTCTGTCGATGAGCATTATCAGTTGTCGGATAAGCAACTAGAACCATCTCTCCTTTGTCATTGCGTTGCCATCCTTGCGCGGGAATAATTTTTCGCATTGCTTGTGTTTGTTTTTTCGGTTTGCTTCTTACTGTTTGTTGGGTTGCTTCAACTAAACTCACTTCAACTTCATTGCTTCTTTGCACTTGTTCGGGTGTATTGGGTAAACCACCTCTTCCAGTGACTGTAAACTCGCTTTGTCCCCCTCTTCGACACGCATTTTGAGCAATTAAAGTATTTGGGTCAACGGGATTTTGTGGTAAATTAAGTAATCCGCGACTGGGGTCAACTTCGGGTGTATTGGTTTGAACTACCCCATCGACTCCGAGTTGAGAACTGGCACTAATTGGGCTATTAGAACCGCGAAAGATGCCATCAGCAGTAATGTTAATATTACCTCCTCGTCCTTGAAAAGCATTGGCTGTAATGTTGCTATTTTCGTTCCCTACTAGAAATCTAGTGTTGAGGGTGATGTTACCGCCGTTTCCTGTTCCAGATGCAGTGGCAGAAATGGGGCTATTGTTGCGTTGAGTTACTGTATCAAGTACGTTGAGAGTAATGTTACCGCCTTCTCCACTGGCAGTAGTGGCAGATATTGCTGAATTATTTCTCAGGCTTAAATTTCTGGCTTCTAAAGACAAATTACCACCATCCCCAACACCTTGAGAATTAACACTAATTCTTGCGTTGTTATTGAGGTTTACTGTTGTTGGGTCAATTCTGATACTACCGCCATTTCCTGTCGAATTGGGGTCGGTACTGGCTTCAAGGGTACTGTTATCTAGGGTTAGCTCATCTGTTAAATTAAAAACGAGATCACCTGCAATACCACTACTGCTAGTATTGGTTTGAATGCTAGAACGATTTGTTAATCTTAAACTATCTGCTGTAATAGTAATGGTTCCTGCATTACCATCTCCAGAAGTGGTCGCGGTGATTTGTGAGTTATTATCTAAAGTTAGCTGTTGAGTTTGAATTGTAATATTGCTTGCTTCTGTAGCAACTCCCTGTGCTTGAATTTCTGTAGAGATGGTGCTATTCGTTAAATTAATCGTTTGAGCATTGGGTACAACTATACTGCCTGCGTTCCCAATTCCATCGGTACTAGAAGTAATGCTTGAATTTTGTAAACTTAATTGAGGAGTATTAAGTGTGATAGTAAGAGCATTGCCTATTCCGTTCTCTTCGACAGCATTACTAATTTCACTCTCATTAAGTTCGATTTTTTCACTTGCCGTCAGTGCAATTGTTCCTGTATTACCGACCCCAGATGTACTAGCCGTAATTTTAGATTGATTTAGTGTAAGATTTTGTGCAGTTGGTACAGTTATACTTCCTGCATTTCCTGTGTTGTTGGTACTAACGCTAATCTCTGATTGATTGAGACTCAGGTTTTGGGTTTCGGGGAGACTGATACTGCCTGCGTTTCCGACACCTGTACTGATTGCCGTAATTTTAGAGTTATTGTTGAGATTAAGTTGTTGATTAATTAGTGTTATTTCGCCTGCATTTCCCTTTCCTGCTGTGGAAGCACTAATGTTAGAGTTGTTTAATTCGAGTGTGTTTGATGTGAGTGTGATATTACTCGCTTCGGTGGCAACTCCCTGTGCTTGTATTTCTGTAGAGATTGTGCTGTTATCTAAGTTGATCGTTTGAGCAGAAGGTACATTTATACTTCCTGCGTTGCCTCCACCATCTGTAAAAGCGGTGACGGTAGCTTGTTGCAGGTTAATTTGTGTAGCATTTAGATTAATGTTTCCTGCATTACCACTTTCAGATGTCGAAGCTGTTACTGTGACTCCATTAGTTAGATTTAATTGATTAGTGTTCAGGTTAATGGTTCCTGCATTGCCTGTTCCAGATGTCGAGGTTGCGATCGTTCCATTGCCACTAATATCTATATTATTGGGCGCACTGATGTTAATATCGCCGCCATTTCCACTAGCTGAGGTTGATGCTGATATGAGTCCTTGTTCGATAAAAAGGATATTCAAGTTAGGATTAGAATTATCGGGATTGAGTGTTAGGGTACCTGCGGGTGCAATTCCACTTGTTTCGGCGAAAATACCCAGTTTTCCTGCAATATTTAGGTTAGAGGCATTAATATTGATGCTACCGCCTCCAGATGTGTTAGATGCGTCTCTTGTCGCGGTGGCACTAATTTGTGCATCTTTACCAATGGTAACGCTATTAGATGTGATTTCGATGTTTCCTGCTTGTCCTGCGCCACTGGTTTCGACATTAAGTTGACTATTTTCGCCTAAAGCGATCAATAAAGGAGATTTAATGGTAATGCTGCCACCATCTCCTTGTGCTGATGTTCCAGCAGAAATTGTAGCTCCCTCGATTAGATTTAGTTTGGAAGCATTAATGGTGATATTTCCAGCTTTCCCTTCTCCTGTTGTTTTGGCAATTAAGCTAGAATTCGATAAGTTAAGGGTATCGGAGATGTTTAAAGTGATATCCCCTGCCTCAAAGTTAGTTTGGGTATTAGTTTGAATTTGACTGGCATTGGTGTTTTCTAAGGTATTAGCGGTAATAGTGATGTTACCTGCTGTTCCTTTACCTAATGTTTCAGCCGACACTCTCGCTTTATCGTTCAGAGTAAGAGAACTTGTAGTAATTTCGATCCCTGCTGAGTTTCCTATGGCAGTGGAGTCTACAGCACTGGCAATGCGACTAGCATCTCCTTGACTATCCTCACCTGTTAGAAAGATTATATTGCTTGCTGTAATCTTGACCGCTCCTGCATTTCCTCTTCCAAGAGTACTAGCGTCTACTGCCGCCCCCTCAGTGAGAGATAAAGAACCTGTAATGATTTTGATGCCTCCTGAGTTGCCTTCCCCTGTTGTTTCTACTGTACTGAAAATACCACTAACATCGCCCTGACTATCCTCACCAACTGCGGTAATGGTTTCACTAGCTGCGAGTTCAACCGCTCCTGCATTGCCTTTACCAAAAGTACTAGCATTTACTGCTGCCCCATCAGTGAGAGATAAAGAACCTGTTAAGATCTCGATGCCTCCTGAGTTTCCTTGGGCTGTAGATTTTGCTACTGTACTGAAAATACCACTAACATCGCTCTCACTATCTTCACCAGCAATAGAGATAGTGTCACTAGCCGTAATTTTGACGGCTCCTGCATTCCCCCTTCCAAAAGTACTAGCATTTACTGCTGCCCCATTACTTAGAGAAAGAGAACCTGTGATAATCTCGATGCCTCCTGAGTTGCCTTCGCCTGTATTTTCTACTGTACTGAAAATGCCACTAGCATATTTTTGACTATCTTCACCAGTAATAGAGATAGTTTCACTAGCTGTAATCTTGATAACTCCTGCCTCTCCAACTCCAAAAGTACTGGCATTGAGTTGCGCTCCACCAACTAGAGAAAGAGAACCTGTTGATATCTCAATATTGCCTGCATTTCCAACTCCAGAAGTAATAGCATTGAGTTGAGCCTTATCTGCTAGAGAAAGCGTTCCCGCCTTGAGCTTAATGTTACCCCCATTGCCAACTGCTCCAGATTCAACATCAGTGAAAATTGCACTTGAGAATCCGTTGTCATCCACTCCCGTAAGAGAGAGGGTATCGCGAACATCGATACTCACATTTCCGCCATTGCCACGTCCACCCATTAATGTGTCCGATGCGCCACGAATCCCAGATTGCAGTTGAGACCCTTGTTTTAAGAAGAGGGATTGTGCTGTGATGAAGATGCCACCCGCATTGCCGACTGCTCCAGATTCAACATTGTTGAAGATATTGCTATTAACAAGAGCAACAGAGCTATTTGCCTGTACAATTATACCTCCTGCATCTCCAACTCCAAAAGTACTGGCACTTACTCGCGCTCCATCGGTTAAAGAAAGAGAGCCTGTAATAATTTCGATTCCTCCAGAGTTGCCTTCGGCTGTGGATTTTGCTACTGTATTGAAAATGCCGCTAACATTGCCCTGATTATCTTGACCCGCAATAGAGATCGTCTCACGGGCTGTAATCCTAATGGCTCCTGCATTTCCCCTTCCAAAAGTACTGGCAATTACTCGCGCTCCATCGACTAGAGAAAGAGAACCTGTTAATATTTCAATACTGCCTGCATTTCCAACTCCAGAAGTAATAGCATTGAGTTGAGCATCATCTGCTAGAGAAAGCATTCCCGCCTTAAGCTTAATGTTACCCCCATTGCCAACTGCTCCGGATTCGACATCAGTATAAATTGCACTTGAGAATCCTTTGTTATTCACTCCCGTAAGAGAGAGGGTATCGCGGACATTGATACTCACATTTCCGCCATTGCCACGTCCACCTGATAAGGTATCCGATACGCCGCGAATCCCAGATTGCAGTTGAGACCCTTCTTTTAAAAAGAGGGATTGTGCCGTGATGAAGATGCCACCAGCATTGCCAACTGCTCCAGATTCAACATTGTTGAAGATATTGCTATCAACAAGAGCAACAGAGCCATCCGCCCGTACAAAAATACTACCTGCATCTCCAACTCCAAATGTACTAGCATTGAGTTGCGCTCCATCAGTGAGAGATAAAGAACCTGTCGTGATTTCGATCCCTCCTGAGTTGCCTTCGGCTGTAGATGCTACTTGACTGCGAATATAACTTCCCAATCGGTTACTATCTAATCCATATAAAGAAATCACCTCACGGGCTGTAATCTTAATTGTACCTGCATTCCCTCGGCCAAATGTACTAGCATTTACTACTGCCCCATCAACAAGAAAAAGAGAGCCTGTCGATATCTCGATCCCTCCTGAGTTGCCTTCGCCTGTTTCTCTTACTGTACTGAAAATGCCACTAACATTGCCCTCACTATCTTCACCAGCAATAGAGATAGTTTCACTAGCCGTAATTTTGATTGTACCTGCATCTCCCTTGCCGAAAGTGCTGGCATTCACTACTGCTCCATCGGCTATAAAAAGAGAACCTGTAGAGATCTCGATCCCTCCTGCATTTCCAACTCCAGAAGTACTAGCATTGAGTTGAGCATCATCTGCTAGAGAAAGCATTCCCGCCTTAAGCTTAATGTTACCCCCATTGCCAACTGCTCCAGATTCGACATCAGTAAAAATTGCACTTGATAATCCGTTGTTATCCACTCCCGTAAGAGAGAGGGTATCGCGGACATCGAGACTCACATTTCCGCCATTGCCACGTCCACCCAATAAGGTGTTCGATACGCCGCGAATTCCAGATTGCAGTTGAGACCCTTCTTTTAAAAAGAGGGATTGCGCCGTGATGAAGATGCCACCAGCATTGCCGACTGCTCCAGATTCGACATTATTGAAAATATTGCTATCAACAAGAGCAACAGAGCCATCCGCCCGTACAAAGATACTACCTGCATCTCCAACTCCAAATGTACTAGCATTGAGTTGCGCTCCATCAGTGAGAGATAAAGAACCTGTCGTGATTTCGATCCCTCCTGAGTTGCCTTCGGCTGTAGATGCTACTTGACTGAAAATGCCACTAACATTGCCCTCACTATCTTCACCAGCAATAGAGATAGTCTCAGATGCTGTAATCTTGATTGTACCTGCATTCCCTTGACCAAAAGTACTGGCAGCGATTTGTCCTCCATCAGTTAAAATGAGAGAACCTATAGTGATTTCGATGCTTCCCGCGTTGCCAATGCTATCCATTTGAACAACATTAGCAATAAAACTGTCATTAGCGATCGCCACACTCCCAGTTGCATTAATTGTAATATCTCCCGCTTGTGCCTCTGGTGTTCCTAATCCGCTTGCGATTCCTGCGCGAAGTTTACTCGCATTCAATAGATTGACATTTTGAGCGTTAATCGTAATATTTCCACCGCCTCCACCACGCACATTGATTTCTAAACCATTATCGAGCAAGACATCTCCTACACTTTTTAAAGTCACATTGCCACCGAATAATCCCTGTGCCAAAATACTAGAGTTAGAAAGAAGATTTCCTACAGATAGTAGTGTTACATTTCCACCATTCCCCAAATAGCTCGGCATATTAGAATCTAAATAAGCAGAAGCATCAACAATCCCATCAAGATTAATACTACTCCGCGCATCAATAATAACGGAACCTCCGCCAAGTACGTCTCTTGTATCAATGACTCCAACCGTAATACCATTGGCACTAGGTAAAGCTGTATTAGGTTGATATTGGTTGGTCAGGAAAACTTTACCACCTGTTTCATTAACAGCATCATAGACCTCGATACTACCAATACTAATATCTGCACTCGTGGGTGTACCAGTATCGTCAAATGGGCTACCGACTGCTGTTGTTCCTGCACGAATATCTAATGTTGGTTCAACACTTCCATCAATATTAATCATACTGCCATCAGATAAAGTAACCGTTTCGGCTAGTGTATCTCCAGTTTCATCAACACCCGTAATTAAAATTGTTCCTGGAATATAGACAGAGCCTCCTGCTAAGATATGCAGTGATGTTCCTGTGTATGAATCTAAATAAACATCACCACTAGCACGAATAATGGGATCGTATAAACTAACTAACCCTCCTAATGTTCCGTCTAGTTTCTCTATCCGAAAACGGCCTCCACTCCAATAATGTGCATCTCCACTAACTGCATTAGTTGAACGTAAGACTAAATCACCACCTGAAATAATCCCACTCTGAGGATGATTTAACGCATAGATATCAATTCCTTGATTCCCTTGTAATAGTAAATTTCCACCTGAAAAAGCGATAAATGGACTGATTACACTATCTCTAATGGTAAGGGTATTAAGTGCTTCTAGGGTTAAATCTCCTCCTGTTACTAGAGTTCCTCCTATGTTGAGATTTCCTGCTTTGAGGGTTAGATGACTTGGAGTGGCTAGATTGGCTGTACTGCTAATGTCTGCTGAAGTTTCCCTAAATCTTAGTCCAAGGGGAATGTTTACAGTTAGTAAGGGTGGTGCATTGGGATTTGTGGCACTAAACTCGAAGTTATTATCAAAGACTACACTATCCGCCGTTGCACCAATAAAGGCTCCTCGCAGATCTAAACGAGCATTTGGCCCAAAAATAATACCATTGGGATTAATCAAAAATAAATTAGCATTTCCGAGTACGCCAAGTGTCCCCAAAATCTGAGAAATGTTACCACCTGTGACTCGTGAAAAGATATTTTGAATCACGTCGGGATTGGCAAAATAAGCCCCTCTGCCCTCATTGACGTTAAATTCACGAAAACTGTGGAATAAGTTACTACCTCGTGTGGCACCGCCTTCTATCACGTCACTGAGAGTATTTTTGATCGTGTCTGGTCGAGTTCTGGAGTTTTCTGCACCAAGGCTGTTGTCGGGGATAATTTGTGCCATTGCTATTCCGTAATCGACTAAATTACTAAGCAGAGTCAGAATTATTCCAAAAGTAAGGCGCGAGGATAGCTGAGTCATTATTATGAGGAGTAATTGAGTGTTTTCGAGTTTGAACAGTCATTTTTTTTAATATTACTCACTAATCTCTAAAGACAACATAAAATAATTCTAAAGGACAGTATTTATGCTCAAGAGAAAACCACAAGTATTTAATTTTAATCTTTAATAAATACTGTTGAAATCATTATTAAATAAGAATATTCCGAATTTAAGTAGCCTTTTGTAATACCAATTCACTTTTCAAACGCTACAGGTTGAGATCACCCCCAACCCCTTAAAACTGATAAATGTTATTCTAGTATGATACTAGGTGGTAAAGGTTCATTACAGATTTGATGTACTTCTTTAATTCTTTGAAATAACCAAGGATAGGTCTGATAATAATGAGGAATTAAAGCTAGGGGACTTAATAAAGCAGCAGCAGCGATATCGGCTACACTAAGTTTTTCACCGACTAAATAGGGTTGTGTTTGCCAAGGTGAAAGAACCTGCATCGCATTCTCTAAACGACTTTCGGCTAAACTCACAGAAGCGGGATTAATATTATATTGCCACCGCACAATATTAATAACTAACTGAGCAGAAAAAGAAGGATCGATCGCTTTTCCTTCTCCTAAGCGATAATGGTAATAAACAAAACGAGTTGCTGTACCGATACTTTCATCTAACCAATCTTCTAATAACCAAGCTTGGGTTTTTTCTTCAGGTTTAGTAGGTATATAAGAGGGTTCGCTTCGATAAATTTCTAAATATTTTAGAATCGGTGTAGAGTCGGCAATAATTTCGGGTTGTCCGTTTTCTTGGGGGAGTAAAACAGGAACAGTCGATAAACCTGTTTTCGGTTTGAGTTTAAGAATATGTAAACCAGGTGTCAGATTTTCGACTTGATATGTAATCTTTTTATACCCCAAAGCTAAACGCGCTTTACGGCAATATTGGGATGTGCTGAATTGTAATAGAAGCATAATTATAAAATAGGCATGACACTACTAACCTATTGACTAGATTAGGCTAAAAGTAAGTGTACTGTTTATTTATACTTTGCTACGATCGGTTAAAATTTCGTATCCTGTTTCTGTCACTAAAACGGTATGCTCGAATTGTGCAGAAAGATTTTTATCAATTGTAATAACTGTCCAACGATCGCGTAATGTTTTAGTATGCTTGGAACCTGCATTAACAATGGGTTCTATGGCAAGTGTCATTCCTGCTTTTAGTTTAACGTTGGGGAGTTGGTTAGTGCGAAAATTAAAGACAGATGGTTCTTCGTGTAGATTTCTGCCGACACCATGTCCTGTAAACTCTTCTACAACGGTAAAACCATTACTTTTTACATAATCTTCAATAGCACCTGCAATATCAAGGAGATAATTACCTGCTTTAACCTGTTCAATTCCTTTGTATAACGCGCCTTCTGCTACTTTAATCAATTTCTCAGCTTTTGGGGAAACCTTGCCAACTGCGATCGTAATACAAGAGTCCCCGTGATAACCTTGATAGAATGCACCCGTATCGACTTTTAGCACATCTCCCGTTCTAATCTTTTTTTTCGGATTGGGGATACCGTGTACAACTTCATCATTGATGCTAGAACAGATTGAACCAGGAAAACCATAATATCCTTTAAAGCTTGGTGTTGCGCCCATTTCTCGGATGCGTTTTTCGGCAATTGCATCTAAGTCAGCAGTTGTCATCCCTGGTTGTACGATTTCGGAGATTTCTTTGAGTACAGTCGCTACAATACGTGCAGACTGTCGCATAATTTCAATTTCTTGAGGTGATTTGATTTCTACCCTTTTACGACTTTTTGAAACGCGAGGTAACCCAGTTTGTTCTTTGGGTTGGGGTTTGGGGGAAAGTTCTTTTTTTCCAGTCGAAAAGATATCGCTTAAAATGCTCATTAACAGTAAGTGGCTTGAATCTTGAATGCTTATACTCTAAGAATATTATAAGAGGTTAATCTATAATTAATCTGCTTTCTTCACACGCATGAGAATCAGGATAGGGTGCAAAAGATTTAATGGAAGTTGATTTAGAAGTAATTTCAGTTGCAGGGTTAACCGACTATATTCAGTCATTATTAGAAGACGATCGCATTTTACAACGAGTTTGGGTCACAGGTGAAGTATCCAGTTTACAAGAACATCCCAAAGGTTTGTTTTTTACCCTCTCAGACTCCGATGCAGCGATAAAATGTGTTGTCTGGGGTTCCCAAAAATTGAAACTGATGGAACAACCCAAACGCGGTGAACAAATTATTGTTTTAGGAAGTCTGCGCGTATTTGGGAAGCGAGGAGAATATCAGTTAACGGTTGTACAATGTTTAGCGACAGGTGAAGGGTTACAAGCATTAAGATATCAACAACTTCGTAACCGTCTCCAAGCTGAAGGTTTATTTGATGTATCCAGAAAACGCGCCATACCGACTCATCCTGAAATAGTAGCGGTTGTGACTTCCTCTACTGCTGCTGCTTGGGGAGATATCCAACGCACACTCAGTCAACGCTATCCTGGGTTAACGGTTTTATTATCTCCTGCCATTGTACAGGGTGAAGAGGCTCCCAATTCTATTGTACAAGCCATCGAAAGAGTAAATAAAGATGGTCGCGCTGATGTGATTATTTTGGCTAGGGGAGGGGGTGCAGTCGAGGATCTATCGTGCTTTAATGATGAAAGAGTGGTAAGAGCGATCGTTGAAAGTACCATCCCGATTATTACAGGAATTGGACATCAACGCGATGAATCTCTAGCGGATTTAGTAGCAGACCGATACGCACATACTCCCACCGCAGCAGCAGAAATCGCAGTACCATCTTATACCCAATTGGTTTTAGAACATCAGCAACGAGTACAGCATTTAATTAATAGTCTAAAAAATCGTTTGTCTGAAGAATTTGAGCAGCTAGAATATCTCAAAACTCGTCTGAAACGTTTTCCCGAAACTTCACGTCAACTCATCCAAGCAACCGCTAAATGTCATTTACTGCAACAGAAATTAATTGCATTAGACCCCAAAGCCGTATTACAAAGAGGTTATGCTGTCGTTAGGCAAGATAATCAGATTATTCGTTCTACTGAACAAGTTAAACCCGAACAAACGTTAAGTATTCAGTTAAATCAGGGGTCATTAAAGGTTAAAGTTGTCGAAATCACTGAAAAATAATGATTATCATATATGGGTAAAAAAGTCAATTGGAGGTAATTATATCATTTTGCAAAAGTCATGCAAGAGATAGAAACGTAGAGACGCGCCATGGCGTGTCTTTACACCAGATGATGTCTACTGCAATTTTTGAAAAATGGTATTAGTAAAGCGATCGTCTTTAGTCACAGATTTATAAAAAGTGGTTCTAGGGACAACTCAAATAGCTATCCCTCAAAAAATTAACTCTATAACGCTTTCATCACTTTGAGTAATTCAGAAGAGAGATCAACATTATAAAGTGATTGCTTTTTAAACAAAACGCCTGCTAGGAAATAGACATTTTCAGAATAAAACGCTTTACCTTGTTTCTTTAACTCTTCGATGCGTTGTCTAACTTTGGGTTCGGAACTGTAATAACCAAATTGCAGAGGTGAAATCATGAAATCAACCACCTGATAACCTTGATTCAGCGCGTGTTCAATGGTTTCAACTGGATTAGAATAAGCAGAAATCATCAATAGAACATTTTCACAACCCATTGAGAGTAATTGCATCGTTATTCCAGCACCATCGATTCCACCATGTAAAGCAGGCATACATATATCATTATCCAGTGCGGGTAGATAAGGAGGATTTGCAATTAAATAAGTTGCTTGGGACTTCCTAAAACCCTCAAAAAAGCACTGATTATGAATCTGATACTTATTATTGAGGTTATACTGACTAATTCTTTCTTGAGCGAGTTTACTAGAAACTGGATTTAATTCATAACCATGAATCGTACCAGTGAACTGAGATTTCAATAGACTACTAATAACGGGACTGCCTTCACCTGCACCAAATTCGATCACTTCTTCTTGTTCAAAGCATTGATTGAGTACCATTTTCTCAATACACTGAGCATAGAATTGTGATTCTTCAGGACAGAAAAAAACTACATTAGGAGAATAGGAGACTGTATTTTTAGCGACGGCGATTTCTGATTTAAGTAACATAGGATTAGAGTAAGAAAAAAACTAAAAGAAATAAGCGGAAAGATTAGTACAAAATATCTGAGCGTGTTTCAGCATCCTTAACGAGTCGCATCACTGCAACACCAGCGCGATCGCCCATTAATTTATCTTGGTCATAACCGAGAACCAGTTCCCAAGCTTGTTCGGGATAATGTTCCGCGAGTGGTAGCGCGACATTATGCAGCATCCATTGTCCGTGACGTTCATCTTCTCTGATGTGCAGTTCCCAATATCCCATTGCTTGATCTGATAGGTGCAATCTTTGGGCGGCTGCCATATAATCTTTGTAGATTGAAGGCCCATAAATCTCAAAGTAGGTGAACCCACCGTTATAACGCAGAAAATGACGCTTTCTTTGAGTGAGTAAAAAGTTATGATTAATTGAGGCTAAAACTTCCCAGGGAACGAGATCTAAATAATTTTCGGGTTCTGGGTTAAGTCCTAATTCCTCCATCATTTGAGCGAAAAATGTAGAGTGTTTTCGACTCAAACGACCACTCCCATATTCTTCTAGCAAAACACGGATTAAAGTCGCTTGAACCTCGTTACTAGCACCACCTAAAATATGACACAGACGACTCGACTCGACTAAACCATCTAATGAGGCGATCGCAATTAAATGACGATAACCCGCTAAGGACATTTCTTCACGAATATATCGTTTACTTTCCGATAGCGGTGGTTCTAAGTCAGCGTCTCCCCGTTCGATTAATGCTTGTTTAACATCTAGCTTTTGGAGTTGTTCGATATCAAGTTGATCGTTCTCCCACGCTTGCCAAACGGTTTCAATTCGATCTCGAACCCATTGCAAATAGGTAGACCGTTCATTGGTATATTGATTAAGATCGGTATACCAGAAAAAGTTAAGACGATTAATTCGATAGAGAACACGTTGCAAAAACAGATTTGCTGCCTCTGCACCCTTAGACTGTTCAGAATAGGCGACCGAAAGAGCATCACCCAGGGCCGCCTCAAAACGTTGATTTAAACTAGGTTTTATTAATAACTGTTGGTCTAGATTTTCAGTTGTTAATAATTTAATAAACTGCTGTTCAGCTTCTGTATATTTTAATAAATGACTTGATATATCTTCACGCAAGGGAACACTAGATTGAGTTTCCACCATAATTGATTTGCCTAAACACTTCCTTATATATATGTTAAAGACTGGGAACTTAAGACACCTCCTGCCAAAGTTAGAAATTATGATCCCCAATAATATAGATCCCTTTTAGCGAGTTTTAGCTGTAAGGTAGTTGATAATTTTAAATCTGGTTTTAAAAAATAATATAAATGCTTAAAATGCGGCTGTTGTAATGACGGCCGCAACGTTTTAAGTCAACACAATAGCGATATCGAAGAGTTCCGCTTGGCAGTACGCCATTCTAGCAATTTAAGTTTTTCTCCCAATCATCTAATCTTTTTTTCCCTGTGCGAACATAGGGAGAAATGGAAATTAGCCAGATAAAAAAGAAATTGAGTAAAGAGACGGGAAAGCGCAGGGGTCTAACGATATCTAAAAACAAAACTACTCGAATTTCGTCTGTATCGTTCCAAACCTCATGGGGAAAAGTATCATCAAACATCATGCTTTTGCCTTCTTCCCAATATTGATAATCATTTCCAACTCTAATTTGACATTTTTCTTTTTCTTTAGGAACTTTTAACCCAAGTAGATAGCGAAGAACCCCTTTATGTGGGCCGCGATGGTCTGGAATATGTTTATGAGGGAGTAGAATGGAAAAGAAAGCGGTTTTCATCCCTGGTATTTGTTCAATTAAACGAGTTGTTTCGGGACACCGTTCGCAGTTTTTTTCCGCTTTTAGTCCATAAGCATAGAAAAAATAAGTTTTCCAGCGATCGTCATTGGTAACATCGTATTGATCGGGTGAAACATCTTGAAAATTGGGAACGGTTTCTAATTTATTTAAAATTTGATCGACTTCTTGTCTGATAATCTTCCAATTTGATTCGATCTCTGCTGTCCAGGCAAATTCTTTAGGATCAAAAAAGGTTTTATCTCCAATAATGGAAGATTGAGCATATAAAAATTCTAGCCGTCTTACCACATTTTCGCCTTGAGCAATGACGATCTGTCGTTGTTTAGCATTAAGTTCTGATAAAAATTTACGAATCGATGCCATAGTTATTCAATATATCCCCAAAGATCTCCTAATTTTACTTGAGCAAGTCCTTCTTTAAAAGAACCAGCTTCATTAAACTGTGGATTAACGATATATTGTCCAGTTCGATCAATATATCCCCAGCGATCGCCTAATTTTACACTAGCTAATCCTTCACTAAAAGAACTCACTTTATTAAACTGAGGATTGATTACATATCTTCCTTTTTTATCAATAAATCCCCATTTGTCTCCCAATTTAACCCCAGCTAATCCTTCTTTATAAGATTCTGCTTCATTAAACTGTGGATTAATAATATATCTTCCTGTTTTGTCGATAAACCCCCATCTATCTTGTGTTTTAACTCTTGCTAAACCACTACTAAACGAATCCGCTTCATTAAATTGTGGATTCACGACAAATCTACCTGTAGTATCAATAAAACCCCATTTTTCTTGGACTTTTACTTTAGCAATTCCTTCTTTAAATGATTCTGCTTCTTGAAATTGTGGATTGATTACAAATTGTCCTGATGTATCAATGAAACCCCAGCGATCATTGACTTTTACTTTAGCCAATCCACCGCTAAATGATTCAGCTTCATTAAACTGAGGATTAATCACAAATTGACCTCCTTTATCGATATATCCCCAACGATCTTTAACTTTTACTTTAGCTAATCCACTACTAAATGATCCTGCTTCATTAAACTGAGGATTAATCACAAATTGACCTTCTTTATCAATAAATCCCCAAAGATTTTCGGTTTTGACAGATGCTAAACTTTCACCAAAACCATTGGCTTTTTGAAATTGAGGATTAATGGCAAATTGACCATCTTTATCGATATATCCCCACTTATCTTGTAGTTTAACTCTAGCAAGTCCTTCTCGAAAAATATCGGCTTCTTTAAACTGAGGATTTACAATATAATTAATGTTTGATGGTGCTGGACGAGTTGTTCTATTTCTTTGAGAAATGGTAATTTGTTGATTAAATTTTATTAAAACTTCTTGAGCATAGCTAGTTTTTAAAAACAATAACGGGAATAGAGTAGCGGCAACGATTGGTAAAACTGATAATTGATAACGATACTTAAACATATAATTAATTTATTCAGCTAATGAGTTTGAGAACAAACATAATTTTTTTTAATTTTCCACAGCGATAGAAAAATTTCATTTGTTACCATTAATTTAGGTTGATAAACTTTCTCTAACTGTATTTGTTGATTTTCTTGTTTTATTTTATCTTGAAATTTTACAGAGGGATTAAATACAAAGATATTGTTACATTTTTCTAGAATTTCTGATAAGTCTGGGTTAGAGTTGATATTAACTTGAGTTGTTTTATCTAATAAATAACTCATTGAAATGATGTCGATTGTTTGTTCGGGTTCTGCTAACAAGATAGGGTTTTGAGTTTGATTGATTATAGATGCGATCGCAGGATTATAAACATTACGAGTTTTTTGATACCTTGGTGATTTATCCCAGAGATAGATACAAGAACAGACACCAATCAAGATTAAAATTATAAAACTTCTTTTCCAAAAACGTTGATCTTTAAAGAAAATTTTATGAGTAAATAAATGTGCTACTGATAACTGAATTCCAATATAAATAGGAATCATATACCGAATCGCTGTTGAACCTTGTCCTCCTGTCACTAAATCATATAATCTAAAAATAATCATCGAAGCAAAAATCTGGATAAACACAAACAACCAAATTGATTTATCTGTTTGACGATAGAGAAAATACAGAGAATAGCAAATTAAAATCAGTAAAGTAAAATCAATTGTTGCTCTAGTGACTATTAACGGATCAAACGCTACATAAATCGGCGTTTCAATAAAGATAATAAACGTACTATAAAGCCAAATAATAGCAACCGCTAAAAGTCCGATCTTAACTCTCATCCAAGTTGTATTATCTTGAATCCGTTGTAAATTTTGAAACACAAGCCATAACCAAGGACTAAAAGCAATTAACCCAAGACTGACAGCAATGAGATGATTTTTATATTTTTGACTAAACTGAAATTTTTCTATTACTAAAACATAGATTTGATGTCCCAACAAAACTAAAATAGAAAGTAAAGATGTATATAAACTTAAACTAATACTAATTAGATAAAAAAGCCAATTTCTATAATTATTTAAACGTAAAGCTCTTAATAATGCAATACTAGATAATAATAATGTAACAATCCATAAACTATAGGGTCGTGCTTCTTGTGCATAAGATACATAAAAAGGAGAAACAGAAACAAGAGAAAGAGTCACCCAACCTACTAAATTTGAGTTAAATAATTCTTGACATAACCAATAAAAACAAGGTAAAGCTAGTAAACTTAAAACAAGTGATAAACTCCTAATTTCTGCTGGATTTCCACCAAAAAGCTGCACCCAAAATCGTGTAATAATAAAATAGAGTGGTGCGTGTTCTGGACTTTTTATTAAAGCTTGAAAAGTATCATCAAAGTTTTTTTCTGGATTTAACTTTTGATAATCTTGCAAATCTTTAATATTCATCAATCCTTTTTTTGATACATCTTCAATTATTTCTTGTTTGGTGTATCCAGAAATTCTTGCTGATGTTAAGACTTCATCAACCCAATAAATCTTATTTCCTAAATTAGCACAACGAAAAATAATGCCTAAAACCAGAATAATAATAAAAAAGTATAACCAACGAGGTTTTTTTTCATAAGAATCACTCCACTTATTTTTCATGGCTTAAGTTCAATTTTTTAAAGCTCGACTATTTTGGGACATTTGAATCGATTGTAAAAGAATTAAATTATAAGGTTTTTCGGTCAAAATATCAGCATAAGGTTGTTGTAAGTAGGAACGATAATCATCATTTTGTGTCAAATATACTTTAAAAAAAGCAAGATTTAAAGCACTTAGATACTTATGAGTTAATGCTAATAATTGTTCAGCCGATAATTGTCGATCCATTATTTTATTAAGTACACTTAAACCGATCCGAGTATGAGGAAGTTTTTCAGCAATAGAAAAATATTTATTAGGAGTCGTTAGCCAACTAAATGTAGGAGTTTGTTCAATGAGCAAAGGGGTAATTAAATCTTCATCACTCGCTTGCCAAAAAACAGGTATATCAATTTGACTAATTCCTGTTTGTCCATAAAGACTTCTACCAAAGGGAACCAGCACATAAATAGCTTTAACTCTGCTATCTTTTAAATTATAATTTTTTCGAGGTAACTCTAAAGCCCGACATTGATGAACAATCGAAATATTAATTAAACTTTTATTTTCATCACAATCTTGTTCTAACTGCTTGAAATCAATTGTTGCACCAGCTAAAGCGAGAGCCGTCGTACCTCCAAAAGAATTACCAAAAACGCCCACTTGTTGTAAATTGAGTTGATTATTAAATTGACTTGAATTCAGTTTTTCTAGTTGATTAAGAACATAAGTGATATCTAAAGGACGATCAATATATTCTGTTGCATCAAAAGCTTCGTTATAATAACCTTGATAAAATTCTTTTTGTCGTTGAGCATTACTACCCGCATGATCTGGAATAATAACAGCAAAGCCATATGAAGCAAGATGATGCGCTAATTGTTCAAAGCGATCAAGGTTAGCACCCAACCCATTAGAAATAACAAGAATAGGAAGTTGAACTTGAGTATTTTTAGGTAAATATAAATCTACAACAATCTTACGGTTTCGTTGCTCATCAAAAAAAGTTTGAGTTTGCTTAAATGTATTTAGTTGACCTAATTTTCGTAAATCTAATGGTGAAGACATTGCTATTACGGTTTCTTCACTTTTAGAACGATTTTTAGATAAATCTATAATGGAGTTTTCATTATTACCGTTGATTTCCCCAAGCTGTTTGACAAATAAACTCGTTTTGAGAGCTAAATCGGTTGCTTCTCGAATAAGCTGTAAACCCTTTCCTACATCAATTTGAACCTCGGTAGTTGGAAACTTATGTAAAAAATTGATAACATTAAGTCCTTTAGGGTCTGCGGATGCTTGAATCATCGCTGCTCGTATTCCATAATAACCGCTACGACCGCCTGGAAGTTGTACAACATTACCGACAAAGTTAAGAACTCGATGTCCTGAATAACTATGACCTAATTGATGTAAAACAACGGGACTAATTGGATATGAAGTTGTTAAAAAAGATTGTAGCTGCTTTTTTCGTTGAGGGGTCAAACGATTCATCAAAAATGCTAGATCTGATTTGACTTCTCCTTGAGTGGCAAAAGTTTCTAGTGACTTAACCGAAACTGACCAATTAAAAGGGCCATATTTTAAATTAATGTTTTCTGCTGCATAAAGCGGTAATGTTGTCAAGACAGTTGCCAAAATTCCTGCTAGACTAAACAGATTTTTGAGTGATTGAATTCTTGTCATTAAAATCTACCGTCTCCCATCCTTGTACGTCCCTTAGTTTTAAAATCTGCTGCGTATTATAAACAGCCCCGCCCTATAATTTAAGATAATTATCCTTCAATTGCCAAGCTTTATTTTTGATTTTATTGGTTCATGTCTTTCTGGGTTAATCATTCTTTGCTCAAAAAACTCTGTATTTCAGGAGGAATTTGTATTTTAATTTATCTCGGTTTGATTCTATCTCTGAGAGTTGGGCAAACCCGTCTAATGTTTTTCCCGTCCGAAGTGTTGAGAAATAGACCTTCTGCTGTTGGTCTCCATTATGAAGATGTCTGGATTCAAGTACAACAAGAAAAAATAAATGCCTGGTGGATTCCATCTACTCACCCCAATAGTCCTGTCATTTTATATCTACACGGCAACGGCAGCAATTTAGGAGATTTACCCGAAAAAATTTTATTATTGCATCAATTAGGCTTATCTGTACTGGCGATCGATTATCGGGGGTATGGTCTTAGTCAAGGTGCTTTTCCGAGTGAACAAAGTGTTTATCAAGATGCCATCGCCGCATGGAATTATCTTACTGTAGAGCGTGGTATTCCTCCTCAAAAGATCATTTTGTTTGGTCATTCCCTCGGTGGTGCGATCGCTATTGAATTAGCCTACCAACATCGGGATGTAGCAGGAGTCATCGTCGAAGGAACTTACACCTCAATGCGTAAAATGGCCGATTATACCTTTCCTTATCTATGGTTACCGATTGATTTGATTCTGACACAACAGTTTAACTCAATTGAAAAAGTACGTGTGCTAAATATTCCCTTTTTGTTCATTCATGGTACTGACGATCGCGTTGTTCCCTATCAAATGAGTCAAGAATTATACGCCGCCACCTCATCCCCTAAAACCTTACTTCTGATTCCCAATGCAGGACATGATAACCTGGCTGCGACTGGTGGACAAAAATATCTCAAAGCCATTTCAGATTTTATTGAGAGTGTTAATTTAGAAACGACTCGCTAGAAGTAGTTATTTAAAACAAAATACAAGTATATTCACTGTGATGGGCTAATATAATTCAAAAACGCTCATTTATTAATATTCTTCTTATGATAAATCGCTTCCTCAAAAAAATGATTGTTCTAATGACGATAACAATCGTTTTCTTGTTGTCCCTTCATACCGTTTCGTTTTCTCAACAATCTTCTATCAATAATCTACAACTACCTGATCTCAGTGGAGTAGCATGGATCGAGGATAATTGTTTTATCGTCGTTCACGATGCTAAAGATAGTGGTTCAGAACCATCACCTAGAGTAAGTCTATTACAACTTCCATCTGAGCAAGAAAAACTAAAATGGCAAGCGTTAACGGTTAATTGGCCAAAATCATCAGGTATCAGTAAAGATCTTGAAAGTATTACCGCTATTCCAGAAACGAACTTATTTTTAATGGCAGAAAGTGGTGATAAAAAAAACTATCAACGTTTATTCTTATTAGCCTATCAAGAAGACGTTAAAGGACAATGCTTAAATGGTACCCAAATTCCACCAGTTAAAATCATTGCCGAGATAAATTGGACTGTGAAAGTTGAGAATGTAGAAGCGATCGCCGTTACTAAAATTAATGATCAGTATCTTTTTCTTTATACCGAACGTGCCGACAGTCAAACGAGTACCGAGATTCATTGGACAACTTTAACCTTAGATCCTTTACAATTTGGTGAATTTCGCTCAATTTCTTTTCAAAGTCCCTTCGGTAGTGGCAAAAATATCCGCCAAGTTTCTGATTTAGCGATCAATAGTCAGCAGAATCTATATATCGCTTCTACCTACGATCCTGGCAATACTGGAGCGTTTCGTAGCGCAATCTATCGAATCGGTCGAATATCAGACAACAATAACCTGATTCTTGATCCCATACCCCAAAAAATGGGCGAAATTAATGGATTGAAAGTAGAAGGGATTACAATTCAAAAATTATCGAGTGGGGATCAAATTTTCTTTGCGACAGATGACGAAAACTATGGTGGTGTCTTGCGACCACTTTTGTCAAAAATGAGTTACAAGATTTTCAAAAAACCAGTAATTAGCTTGTTTAAGCGAGAGAATACAGTAACATTACAAAAATATTAAAAAATTGAGTAAATCTGCGATAAGCTACTCTAATTGTGAAGTATATCTTTGCTAACCAAGTAAAGATATCATTTTTCTTTTTCAATAACTTTTGTAACAAAAATATATTCTTATGTTTTCTCGCATAACTGCATTAGGACTCTTAGTTTCATTCCTTGGACTAAGCTTACCCGTTCAGGCACAAAACTGTGTCCCTATACCCTTAGTCGGTAAACCACAGACCAATGAAGTAACGAAGACCGTTGCTCAACCGACGATACCTGGCCCTTTTGGCATTAAGATTACTCGCAATAACTGGAATACAGACTGGGCAGTTGCGAGTGATGCAAATTTTACCCGCTATGTTGCAAAAGTTACTGCCAGTGATGGAGGTACCTTTGATATCAAGTTTTTTCTTAAATACAGCGATCAAACCGAAGATGAATTTTTTAATAATCGTGAGCAAAGACTAGCTGCTGGTGAAACCCTAACGATAGAGGCTGTACCTCGTTCTGCTACTGAACAACCGTTTCAGGTCAATCTTTTCGTAAATGGGATACCTGCACTAGGCAGAACTTATACCGCTTCAGTTGTCGGTTGTCGTTAAAAAGATCTATTTTAATCTCCTCTTCAACTTTAACAATTAGATTGAGTTGGAGATACTTCATCATGTCATGACGTACATGGAACTTCACCGATCAACCCAATATCTATAGCAGTAAACTATTCTAAATAAGAATATAGAAACTGATTATATTAACCTCATGCAACTGTTTGATCGCCTTCGCTTAGGTTTGGCAGTTGGAACAGCGAAAACCGTTACCACTATTGTCAAACAACTTCGTCTCGGCGCAGCCAGCGTCTTACCTGGTGAGATTGCGCGTCGTCTGCATCCGCGTCTATTACCCTTATTGTGTGAACAGGTTCGCCAAGGGGTAATTTTAGTCGTGGGAACAAACGGCAAAACGACCACCTCGCTACTTTTACGCACGATTTTAGAACGCCAAAACGCGACGATTGCTCATAATATTACGGGTGCTAATTTAATTAATGGTCTAATTACGACTTTACTTAGCAATACAAATATATTTGGTCAATTAAATGCTGATTACGCGATTTTAGAAGTCGATGAAAACGTTTTACCCCTGGTTTTAAAAGACTGTCGCCCGCGTTTTATTGTTGGATTGAATTTATTTCGAGATCAGTTAGATCGTTATGGTGAAGTCGATACGATTAGTCGTCGTTGGCAACAAGCAATTATACCACTACCAAAAACAACAACGGTTATTCTAAACGCCGATGATCCAACACTTTCCTATTTAGGACAAAATCTCCCCCAAAAAGTCCTCTTTTTTGGCTTAAGTGAAACAAATTTATATTTAGATGAAATTCCTCACGCCGTAGACTCGATTTATTGCCCGAACTGTGGTCATTCTCTAGACTATCAGGGCGTTTATCTGTCTCATTTGGGTGATTTCCATTGTCCATCTTGTGGTTTTGAGAAAAGCCAACCGACTCTCAATAGCAAAGACTGGCCGCAAATTCTAATCGGTGTTTACAATAAATACAATACTTTGGCTGCGGGTTTAGTCGCTAAAGAAATTGGCATTGATGTTGATACCATTTTTGATACGGTGAAAAACTTTAAGGCTGCTTTTGGACGCGCCGAAGAATTAACGGTTAATGGGAAAAAGATTCGGATTCTGCTGTCTAAAAATCCAGTAGGAATGAATGAAACGATCCGCGCTGTCAAAGATCTACAAGTTCAAGGAAAACCATCGACTACTTTAGTGATTCTTAATGACCGAATTCCCGACGGTACTGATGTTTCTTGGATTTGGGATGTAGACACTGAGAAATTAGCTAGTATTGGTGGAACGCTGATTGTTTCAGGCGATCGCATTTATGATATGGCCCTGCGTTTACAATATAGTCAAGATTTAGACAATCAATCGAATTTGATTGTTAAAGAGGATCTAAAAGAAGCGATAGAAACGGCATTAGAAAATACAGAAATTGGAGAAACACTGTATATATTGCCAACTTATTCAGCTATGTTAGAAATCAGAGAAATCTTAACAGGAAGAAAAATTTTATAAAAATGATGGAATTAAAAATTGGCTGGTTATATCCGACTTTAATGAGTACCTACGGGGATCGCGGAAACGTCATTACCTTACAGCGTCGTTGTCAGTGGCGAAATATACCAGTGAAAATTATCCCTCTTGAACAACAAACCGAGATTGATGCTTTTAGCGATGTTGATCTGATTGTCGGTGGAGGGGCGCAAGATCGACAACAAGAAATCGTCATGCGCGACCTCAAAGGGGCAAAAGCAGAGGCAATTTCTATCAGAATTGAAACAGGAGTCCCAGGGGTGTTTACCTGTGGTTCACCGCAATTGTTAGGACACTACTACGAACCCGCTTTAGGACAACGGATCGAAGGTTTAGGAATTTTGGATCTTGTCAGTAAACATCCTGGCCCCGATGCCAAACGTTGTATCGGTAACGTCGTTTTTGAGATTACAGCCTCTCCTTTAGCCCAAGACCTAAAAACCCTTTTAGATGAGTCTCCAGTGGTTATAGGCTTTGAAAATCACGGTGGGAGGACATATTTAGGGCAGGTATCTCCCTTGGGCAAAGTCATTCAAGGCTATGGCAATAATGGAGAGGATGGCTACGAAGGAGCTTTTTATCGTCATGCGATCGCTACCTACTCTCATGGCCCATTGTTACCCAAAAATCCGTTTATTGCCGATTGGCTAATCCAAAAAGCCCTCGAAGTCAAATATCAAACTTCAATAAATTTAACAAAACTTAATGATTCTTTAGCAAAGAAAGCCCGTCAGGCCATGTTTAAGCGATTAGACTTAACGAGCATGGCCAATAACCCCTAAACTGTTGATATGGACTATATGGCAGAAGCGATATTTATTGCCATCGATATCTATTGGCAAATCAACCATTATGACTGCAAACGCATTTGATCGTACTACGGCTGGCTTTTTGATCTTGATCCTTCCTTTAGCGATCGTGATTCTGATTCTTTTCACGGCGTGGAAATTGATCTTACTATTGGTAGGATTAAGCCTAGTCTGGACAATCTGGCAAAACTATCAATGGACGAAATGGTCAAAAACCATCGATCCAGTATTTCATCAATTAGTCAGCGAAAATCAAGGCTGTCTCACAGTAATGGATTTAGCTCAAAAAACCAATCTAAGCGGATGGACGGCTAAACAGTTCTTAGATAAAAAAGCTGACGAATTTGGCGCACAACGCAAAGATTTAGGGGATGAAGGCGTAGTTTATTACTTTTTGACGGCTAACGCATTAGGAAGTATTTTTGCTGATAGCGATCCCGATGTAGAAGAAGACAACGAAATTGTTGAGACTAAAGGATCTTCGGCTACTTCTGCTGAACCCTCAGTCATGAACATTTCTAAGATTCTTGATTTTGAAGAGGAATCGGAAAAGGATGAAATTCCGTCTAACTTAGCCGTGACCGAAGAAGATGAAGAAGAGGAAACCGAATTAAGTGATGAGGAAGCATCTAACACTCAAACGAGTCAATTATCGCTCATTCAATCAGAATTAGCCAAACGACTCGATACAAATGCCAGTACCATTGGTAGACGAAAATCAGATCCAGACTTTGCCCAATGGAGTCAAAGCAGAGATCCTGAAGGTCTAGCTTGGAAATATCTGAGAAGATCCAGAACCTTTATTCCAGTTGAGCAAGGAAAATAACCCCATGAACAGGTTATATTTCGTAGAGATGCGCCCATCTTGTGTCTCTACTCAAACAAAGAAAAAATCATCTCACCTTGAACAACCAATTGGTCATCAACATACCCCGATCCTTGCATCTTCGCAATTCGGTTCATTTTAAAGGAAAGAAGTTCGACCGTCATCACTAACTGATCCCCTGGAATGACACGACGACGAAAACGAACTTTATCAATTCCAGCAAAAGCAAAAAACTTTCCTCGCATTCCTGGTAATAGAACTAAAATAATCCCCCCCACTTGAGCCATCGATTCAACAATCAAAACACCAGGCATCAAAGGCATCTTAGGAATGTGTCCTTGGAAAAAAGGTTCATTCATCGTTACATTTTTAATACCTACGGCTTTTTGACCAGGAACATAATCGACAATGCGATCCACTAAAGCAAAAGGGTAACGGTGAGGCAGCAAGTCCTGAATCTCTTGGATGTTAAAGGTAGTTTGAATCGGTTGCTCTTGTTCAGAGATAACTGTGTGATCAGCGATTGTAGACATGGGGATTCTTTGGAAGAGATACTTTAACGAGCCAGCAAGAAAGAAACATCGTCAGCTAATTTCTGGCTAGATTTATCAGTTTAAAATGATTTGGCCCATTTGAAAACAGTTCTATCTAAAGGTAGTTAACAATTCAGCCTTAAATCAATCATTAAATGATTATGAAACCTTTTTTTGGATATTTTATTCTTTATTGGATAGATGAGTATTACTATAAAAGTGAATTCTTACAAAAGGAAAGAACAGGCTTTGCTTAACCCCAGTCTCGCTTTAATCGAATTTACGTTCTCTTGCTATTTCGTCTAATCGTAATACAATAGACAGCATCTTGTCGTCAGAAACATCAAAATACTCGGATTAGATCTAAGGATATATTACTTGTATGCTATTGCATCAGGAAAGTGTGAGGAGTGTATTAAATGAATTTGCGTGATAATGCTTTAACCATTCTCCAGCAAACCAGTCGAACCTTTTATATACCGATTAGTCGTTTACCCCTGCAACTACAAGAGGCTGTAGCTTCAGCTTATTTGTGTATGCGGGCGATCGACGAAATTGAAGACCATCCTACTTTAGACAATTTCACTAAAGCAAAACTACTGAGAAACATTAGCTTAAATTTGCAAGCTGCTGTTGAAAGTTCCACGATTGACGACTTCTCTCTTGACTTATCTCTTCACCAAAAAAACCTTCTTCCTGAGGTGACGCAAAGAGTTGGAGAATGGGCCCTCTTGGCCCCTCCTAGTATTGCACCTCGTGTCTGGGATGCAACGGCGGCAATGGCTGATCGGATGGCTTATTGGGCGGAATCAAACTGGGAAATTCAAACCGAATCTGATTTAGATAAGTATACCTTTAGTGTGGCGGGTGCTGTAGGTCTATTACTCTCTGATCTATGGGCTTGGCATGATGGAACTAAAACAAATCGTTTACACGCGATCGGTTTTGGTCGAGGATTACAAGCCGTGAATATCCTCCGAAATCATCGAGATGATCGAGGACGAGGCGTTAATTTCTTTCCGACTGGCTGGCAAGCTAAGGATATGCTGTTCTATGCCCGTCGTAACCTCATCCTAGCCGATTACTACACCGAATCGCTTTCCAAAGGCCCAGCCCTCGATTTCTGCCGAATTCCCCTAGCTTTAGCACATGGGACTCTCGATGTGTTAGCCCTTGGTAAAGAAAAACTCAGCCGTAGTGATGTCATGGCTTTGGTTGAAAAAATTACCGCTTAAATTGACTGAGATCATTCAAAATAATCTTTGAGCTAAAGAGGGCGATCGCTCTCTTTTTTTCATTAAAAATTTATGTTATACATACCTGTAATTTTTTTAACTTAATTTGTTCTTGACTTACACAAATTTTTAATACTATAGTATTCAATAAATTGTGTATGATCAATGTTTTATTATTACGGAAGAAAAAAGCAAATTGCAAAGTATTATCCTTCACCCAATTTTGGTATTATTGTTGAACCATTTGCTGGTTCTGCTGCCTACTCGTTGCATGGAAACAATTGGCAAAGGCGAGTTATTTTGATTGAAAGGGATGAGCAGGTTGCTTCTGTGTGGCACTGGTTGATTAATGAAGCAACACCGCCTAAAATTAGAAGCCTACCTGATTTAAAAATTGGTGAGAAAAGTTCCGAATTTATACATATCATCCATGCTGCCACAAAAATGGCTTTTCACTACAAAACGATCAAAGTAACTCCTGTTTTAGCTAGAAACTGGGAAATCAGTAAACGTTGTATGGCAGACAATTTATTTAAAATTAAACATTGGGAAATGCTCTGCGGCGATTATTCAGAAGCCCCCGATTTAGAAGCAACATGGTTTATTGATCCCCCTTACAAAGAAGAATCAGGCAAGGGCTATCGTTATAGTAGCAATCTGATTGATTATAGTAAACTTGCAACGTGGGCAAAAAAGCGAAAAGGTGAAGTTGTATTTTGTGAAGGTAGTTGTGGAGATTACTTACCGTTTCAACCCTTATTAAATTTAAAAGGAGTAGCGGGAAAAATAAGTCAAGAAATGATTTATTACCAATCTAATAAAGGTTATAAACAGCTTGAAATTTTTACTTAAAATTGATTTTTAAAACTTTTTGATATGCTTTTATATACTCTTCATTGTTAAATAAGGCAATCCAACCTTTACCCATTTTTATTCTACCGCTTACTTTCATCCCAGTCACTTTAGTATTTCTACCTTCTGTGCCACTAATTTCGCCCCAGTCTTCTACAACGAGATCATTAGAATAAAAGGCCGCCGTAATCATAGGATAATTGAATTCATGAGTACCCTTGACAAAATCCCAAACTAATCCAAGTAACTCTCTGACTTCTCGGTGATGTGCTTGCCAAGTAATTCCAGTTAATAATTGAATTCGGGTTTGGCCTGCTCTTAAATTAGCTCCTTGTGTTATGTTTCCAACAGTACATTTAACTTCTAAACCTACAGGATAATTTCTTAGTAGTTCTTCTGATAAATTTTTACCGTCTTCTGGAATCAGATCTGGATGACCTTTTTCAATAGGATTGACAATAGCTCCAGTAACATTTGCAATAGATTCACAAAAAATAGAACCAATAATTGAGCTTGTGGTTTTATAATCAATACTTTTATAGAGAGTTGATGGAAGAGTTTCTAAAATATTATTCGTTTGGCTTAGTGCTGTTTCAATATGTTGACTATTTACACTAAATCCACAATAAATATTAAATTGCTGATTCATCTTATAAGTCATTTATCTCGTACTCTACTTCAATAAGCAAGTTACTAGCTGTAGTATTTAAAGCCTTCGAGATTTCAAATAGAACTGATAGGGTTGGTGATTTCAACCCTCGCTCAATCTGGCTGACATAAGTACGATGAATCCCCGCTTTATAAGCTAGTTCTTCTTGAGAAAGCTTTGCTTTAGTTCTATACCGAAGTAAAACTCTGCCGATAACTTTATTAATGTCTGTCATGCCTCAAAATATCTCAAAAAAGAGACTGATGATCTACAGACTATAGTATTCATGAAACTCCACAAAAGATAAAAATCGTTTCTAACTCAACAATAAATGTTCACACAAAATTTTACTGCCAATCAAAATTAAAATTAGTCCGCCTATAATTTCGATTTTTTGATTAAACAATCCGCCAAAGCGATGACCGAGAAAAACAGCAATAAATGACAGAACAAAGGTAATTACTCCAATGAGAGTACAGGCTAAAATAATCGAACTTTTGAGCATCGATAAACCCAAACCCGCCGCTAAAGCATCAATACTTGTGGCGATCGCTAAAGCTAACAGAGTCGAATTATCTAAGGGATTAAACTTTTCTGCCTCATTTTCTTGAAAAGATTCATAAATCATTTTGCCACCAATTAATCCCAGTAAAACAAAAGCAATCCAATGATCAAAACTGGTCATGAAATCTCGAAATGTTAGACCAACAATCCAGCCAATCATCGGCATAATCGCCTGAAACACACCAAAGAAAAGAGCAATTTTTATCGCTTTATTAATTTTAATATGACGTATCATCAAGCCACTGGTCATCGAGACAGCCATCGCATCGGCAGAAAGGGCTAAAGCTAAACAAGATGTTGTTAAAAGTTCGGCTGAGGTTAACATTATAATCTTTATTATTAAATATCACTGCTATATCTTACCTAACTTTTTATTCAATTAATCATCATAATTGTTTCATTTTTTTATCATTAATAATTCATAGTTTAGGATGGCATAGCTATTGAAAAATGAGCTTAGATAAAATTTTTTTAGACTAATTTGATTAATATTTTGTACTCGCTAACATTACCGATCTTGAACTTGGCAAAGAATGTTCTAACGTGGTGAAAGAATAATTTTAAGACGATCCCCCTCAACATTTGGAGGGGGAACAAAAATGACATGATCTTTACTCGCTTTCTCCTTCTTCTTCGTCGTCTAACTCAGAGGGAGGAACGAGCGCAACAGCAGCGATCGCATCATCTCCATCTAAGCGTTGTAATCTGACCCCAGTTGCAGTACGAGATTGCAGGGAAATAGCTTGTAAGGCTTGCCGAATCACAATACCTCGGCTAGTGACTAACATTAATTCGTCTTCTGAATCTACAACTCTCAGGGCAATTAATTGGTCGCCAGAGACACGGAATTTGATGGCACGTACCCCCATACCTGCTCGATTTTGCAGACGGAACTGAGTCACTGGAATGCGTTTACCAAAGCCATTAGCGGTAACAGCCAGTAACCAAGGGCCTTGTTGGGTTCCTTCTTCGACTAAAATTTCTTCGGTTTCGTCGGCTATTTCTTCCTCGACACTATCGGTATCAGAAGCGATATTTGCGACGATTTGGGCGGGTAGAATATCCATGCTAATTAAGGCGTCATTAGCCCTTAGTTTCATCGCTTTTACGCCTTTAGTTGCCCGTCCTAGAGGTCGTAATTGTTGGGCATCGGCTTTAAAATGGATAGCCATTCCCTGACGCGAGCCAATAATAATACTATCTTGATCTTTAGCCAATCTAACCCAACGTAGTAGATCACCTTCTTCTAAAGAAATTGCAATTAAACCATTAGAACGAATATTGCTAAATGCAGAGAGGGCGGTTTTTTTGATGAAACCCTTACAAGTCAACATGATCAGATATTCGTCTGCGGTAAATTCTTCTACTGAGACCATTGAGGTAATTTTTTCCTCTTTGGAGATGGGTAGCATTTGCACGATGGGAATACCTCTAGCCGTTCTAGAACTCGCGGGAATTTGATAGGCATTGACGGTATAAACGACACCGCGATCGCTAAAGAATAAAATATTGTCGTGATCTTTGCAACTGATAAATTGTTCAACCACATCATCTTCTTTAATTTTAGCTCCCGATTTTCCCCTGGTGGCTCGACTTTGTGCGCCAAAGGTATTAGCAGGCATCCGCTTGATGTAGCCTTGTTCAGTGAGTAAAATGATCGCTTGTTCGTTGGCAATGAGATCAGCTTCTTCGATTTCGTCTTCACTGGGTACAATTTCAGTTAGACGGGGTTTGGCATGAAGGGTTTTAATCTGTTGAACTTCATCGATAATAATTGCGTCGATGCGTTCTTGCTTGTCTAGAATATCCTGTAGATCCGCGATCTTGACTTGTAATTCTTCGTGTTCTGCCTGAATTTTCTCGGCTTCTAATGCGGTTAAACGCCGTAGTTGCATTTGTAAAATTGCATCGGACTGGGCTTCAGTTAGACTAAACTGAGAGACTAATTCAGCTTTGGCGGTAGCCGTGTCGGCCGCAGCCCGAATCAGGTGTATAATCTCATCTAGGTTATCTAATGCCACTAATAACCCTTGTAAGATGTGATCCCGTTCTTCTGCTTTGCGGAGTTCATATTGAGTTCTGCGGATGATGACTTCAACGCGAAAATCTCGGAAAACTTCTAAGAATTGTTTGAGGGTTAATAATTGGGGTTCACCATTAACGATCGCTAACATATTCGCCCCAAAGTTAGATTGTATGGGGGTTTGTTTGTAGAGATTATTTAAAACAACTCTTGGATAAGCATCTCGTTTGAGTTCAATGACGATTCGCATTCCATCACGATCGCTTTCATCTCGAATATCTGAGATTCCTTCTATCTTTTTATCGTTAACCAGTTCGGCAATTTTTTCAACTAAACCCGCTTTATTGGTTTGATAGGGAAGTTGGGTTACAATAATAGCTTCTCTGTCGGGTCTTCCGCGATGTTGAATCGTTTCAATACTGGCTACACCGCGCATGGTAATAGAACCACGTCCACTCGTATACGCTTCTTTAATACCAGATGTCCCTAAGATTTGTCCACCTGTGGGAAAGTCGGGCCCTGGTATAATTTTATTGAGTTCTGCGTTGGTTATATCTGGGTTTTGGATCAGTGCGATCGCGCCATCCACCAATTCACCTAAGTTATGTGGGGGGATATTGGTTGCCATCCCAACCGCAATCCCAGAAGAACCGTTTAGTAGTAGTTGCGGAATTTTTGCGGGTAAAACGACGGGTTCTTGTTGCGATCCGTCAAAGTTATCGATAAAGTCTACGGTTTCTGCTTCGATGTCTTGTAATAATGCTTGACTCGATAATGCTTGTAGACGACACTCGGTATAACGCATCGCTGCGGGGGGATCGTTATCAATTGAACCAAAGTTCCCATGTCCCGAAATTAATGGACTCCGCATCGAAAAATCTTGCGCCATCCGTACTAAGGCATCATAAACGGCTGTATCACCGTGTGGGTGGTATTTTCCTAATACTTCCCCGACAACACGGGCGCATTTACGAAAAGGACGATCGGATGCTAACCCCAATTCATACATAGCGAAAAGAATGCGACGATGAACAGGTTTTAAACCATCTCTTGCATCGGGTAACGCCCTTCCGACAATCACGCTCATCGCGTATTCTAGATAAGAGCGAGACATTTCATTACTCAGATCTGTGGGGACTATCCGATCTTGGGCAAAAGTCATATGGAAAACTCCGTAGAGGAATCAAACGTTAAAATATTAATATGGACAACTGTCTTTTAGATGAAATGTCTTTTAGAGGAAAATTTGCTGCTTAAAAGCTCTGCAAGATCATAAATATTACAAGACTTGTTAATATTTTAACACAATTGGTATCACCAATGACTGATCAGGGTTTGGCAATCAAACCCCTACAATAGGTCAAGATATTTTTACAAAATTTATGATGTTGCTTCGTGGGGAAAACGGATAATATCATCATCACCGAGATATTCGCCGTTTTGGACTTCAATCATTACTAGAGGAATTACCCCAGGGTTTTCGACGCGATGGGCTGTATTCATCGGTACATAAGTCGATTCTTTTTGTTTTAGTAGTGTTTCGTTACCATCACAAATGACTCTAGCCGTTCCAGAAACGACAACCCAATGCTCACTCCGATGATAGTGCATTTGGGTACTCATGTGATGCCCTGGTTTAATGACAATGCGGTTGATACGATAACGGGGGCCTTCTTCTAAAACCGTCACGGTTCCCCAAGGAGGAGTTCTTGTCATTTCGACTTCTTGAGGAGAAAGAGGAAGATCTGGGGTTAGATTGTCTGCTGGCTCACTCATGGTTTTAGAAAAATCATTTACCCTTAGTTTACATCTCCATCACTTGATAGGTGTAAAAATTTTGTAAAACACCGATCGTTTCAAATTGATAACTAGGAACAGGTGAGGGTAAAGATAGTTCCGTTTGGTAGATACTAAACAAAAGGAAATTTTGTCGTTTTGTCGTCTGAGTAATGACCTTTTGAAGTTGAGGTTGTCCAGTATCGACTAAATTTTTACATTGACTGCGGACAACACCTATAAAGTCGCCTTTTCCCTCGATCTGCATACACACATCTTCTTTTAAATATGTCGTCATTTGATCGGTTGCATATTTTTCATAGGCAACTTGTCCAGGGTTCGTTACTACCATCATCCCCCCAACACTGATCAATACTAAACCGACACAGGTATTTATCCAATGAGACAATCTGATCAATCCTTTGTTCAATTGAGTTGCATCAAATCCTATAGGACTTTCAAAATTCCTATACTCTATGTTATAATGATTTAAAACAATGGCGAGTGTAGCCAAGTGGTTAAGGCAGTGGTTTGTGGTACCACCATTCGAGGGTTCAAGTCCCTTCATTCGCCCTTATTTTAAAACTTTTAACTCAAAGCTAAACTAAAATTTAGACAAAATTAACATAATCTTCAATTTCTAAGAATTAAAGTGAATAAAATTAGGTGGGTTACCTCCACTCAAAATCCAGTCGTATAGATCTGACATTTCCTGAGCAATATAATTCCAAGAATATTTTTTCTCTACCATTGCTCGCCCTCTCATTCCCATTTCTTGACGTTCCAAATCAGATAGTTCCATTGCTTCAATTAAAACATTCATCAGTAATTGCTGATTATTTTCAATCCACCAACCACAACTATAGTCTGATAAATCTTGCCAGGGTGCGCCTTTAGTTGTAATCACTGGAACGCCATAAGCGAGAGACTCAGCGATCGCAATTCCAAAGTTTTCAGAATAGGTCGGTAAAATAAATAGCTCTGCATTACTTAATGCTGATGTCTTAATTTCTCCTAAAAGCATACCTGTAAATGTTACTTGCTTTTCTAATCCTAACTCACGGGTTAACAGTTCTAATTCTGCTCGATGACCAATGATGTCAGGCCCCGCAATGATTAAATGCCAGTCAGGAAATTTATTAATTAATAATTGCCAAACATACAATAAGTTATTCAATCCTTTTTTAGGGTGTATTCTTGATAAAAATAATAACCACTTTTTATTGATTAGTTCAGGAAATAATTGTTCTAAAAAGCTTTTACTGGGTTTTTGATCCAATTGAGGAATGCTTACACCTTCAGCAATTAAAGCAATAGGCTGTTTATATCCCATCCTACGAATTGACTGGATTTCCTGAACAGAAGTAGCTTGAAATGCCGTCGCGCTATTAAGATTTTTTTGTTCGTATAAATACCAAGCTAAACACTTTTTATAGCGGCTATAATTTAAGGCCCAAGGTTCTAACATTCCTTTTGGTGAGATAATCAAAGGAAGACGATTACTAACGGCAGCCTGGCGAGCATACATATTGAAAAATACCCAAAGACCATGATTATGAATTAAATCTAATTTTGTCGATGCTAAGTCAAAGAGATAGCGACTGGCTTTAGGATCAAAACCTCTGAAGATTTTAGCGAGGTTGGTTGCTGGATAATTATGTAGTTTGACCCCTGTTAAAGAAGATTGGCTTTTACAGTTTTGATAGTCAAGAGCAAATAAATGACAATCAATTTTTTCTTGAGCTAAAGCTTGAGATAGGTTAATTACCGAGTTAGCCGAGCCTCCTGTATATTCATCAATACTATCAATAACATGACAAACTTCCATCTGTTTCATATATCTTGTAAATTCAATTTAATCAATAACTTTAGCAAGTTTCAAATTTGTTGCGAAAATAATTAGGTTGTCTTACTCAGAACACTGGTGAAAAAACAATTTTAGAATGTATTTTTGGGTCTAAAAAAGATCAGAGGCATTTTTCTAAGTAATTCTCTAAATAATCTCCTAAAGTTTGTTTAAAGGAAGAGAAACCAAAAGTAGCGATCGCTTTTTGACGTAAAGCTTGCGGTTGATAGAGCAATGAATTGGAATACGTCCCTTGTAGGAGTTCAATCAGTGTTTGAGCAATTGCTTCAATATCATCTGGATTAACTAAAGCACCTAATTCACCATAACATAGAGCATCAACCGCCGCATCTTGATTGCCTCCTAAAATCGGTTTCCCACAAGCTAAAGCTTCTAAGTAGACAATACCGAACCCTTCACCCTTACTAGGCATCGCAAAGACATCACAAAGATTATAATGATCGCAAAGTTCTTCATCAGGAACAAAACCCGTAAGTGTTACATAGTCTTGAAGCTGAAGTCGAGCTACTATTTGTTCAATCCTGGAGAGATCATCACCTTTACCTACTAAAACGTAATGTACATTAGGGATAGCTTGACAGATCTCAGGAAGCGCGGCAATAATCTGATCGTATCCTTTATATTGTTCGCTACTAGATAAACGACAGACTGTTAGAATAATCGGCTGTGCTGAGTTAAGATGATATCGCTCCAGTAAATAGACAGGTTTAGAGCCAATTTGAAAGCGATTTGCTTCAAATGTACAAGGTAAAATAGAAATTTTTTCGGGAGCAATATTTTGTGTTTCTAAAAGCCGATTCCGAGTATAGTTACTAACAGATAAAATGCGATCTGCACCAAGAACAGCTTTTTGCAAAGCCGAATCTTGAACATTCCAAGCTTCTATCCCATGAACAATCGTCCAGTAGGGAATCCCAAATATACGTTTTAACCAATAGGCTACTATTGTAAAATTTAAGTGAGTAGAAATAATTAAATCAGGTCGTTGACTAATCCCCTGTCCAAAAAGCTTACTGGCAAAAATAGAAGTTCTGATTGCTCGTGGCCAAGCTCCCGTACAATAAAAATGGGTATTAGGTGAATAAAAAAGCTTTAAGTCTGACTTAGTATCGTGTTTTAAAAAAATGTCATATTTAATTTCAGGATAAAGACTTTGTAAAGCATCAATTAAGAAGGCTGAATAAACTTGAATCCCTCCCTTAAATCCCCAAATTTCAGGAATCCATAAATGAAGACGAGTAACTTTTGATAGTGCTGGCATTGGTAGTTACAAAATATAAATAATTGAGAAGAACGTTGTCAAAATAGAGCAATATTTATTTGATCCCAAGTTTACAGATTTTAATAAAGAGCATTATTAAGAATTTCTTGAACGCGGCTGGCTAATTTCTGACGATAGATTTCCCAAGTTAATTGTTCTGCTTTATGACGCGCTGCTCGTCCCATCTCTGCTAGTTCTGCTGGATGCTCATAACACCATACCAATTTCTCTTTAATTGCTTCTACATCTCTAATAGGAATAATAAAACCCTCTACACCATCAGTAATAATATCTAAGCCTCCTGTATTAAAAGTAGTAATGATCGGAATTCCGCAAGCCATTGCTTCGAGAATCACTAAACCAAAACCTTCTATTAAAGAAGGAAAAATTAAGACACTGCCTAGACTGTAGTATTGATTGAGTAAAAGATGAGGAATACAAGGAATATGACGGCAAATATTTTGATATTGTTCTAACCAACCTGGAGGAAATACACTTTCACCGACCATTAATAATTCCGCTTTTTCTAGTTTTAATTCTTGCCAAGCTCGTAGCAAATAATGAACGCCCTTGCGGGGAGAAACACGACCGACATATAAAGCTCGAAAACAATCATCTGGTTTCGGTTGCGGATGGAAAAAATCAACCGATGCACCGTAAGGAATTAGGCTAATTTTTTCAGAGTTAATCCCAATTTCTAATAGAGATCTTTTCGACACTGAAGAAGCAACAAAAATATGATCTGCTAGTTGAATTTCTCGTTCTTTGCGCTCAAGCTTCCACACAGGTTCATTAACCGATTCAATTCCTGACGCAATTTCTGGAAAGCGATCAGCCTCTTCGAGCATGATGTTACGAGTTGTCTTGTAAAAAGGGATAGGCAAGTCATACAAGCAGAGAATTCCCTGGCGTTTAGCGGCTTCAAACGTAGTAGCAGCACCATCTTCATAACTGTAAATAGCATTTAAGCCATTAAGATGATATTGAGCAACTTGGCGATCAAGACCGAGATAGACCCAATCGATTAACTGTTTGTAATTGAGTCCTAAATAGAGTGTTAAATTAGTGCGTGTTAGCAAAATTCTGATTATTTCTTGCCAGGGATAGGTTTGTATAGTGACTCCATCAAAAGACGGCCAACTACGTCTACTTAGTTCATCAGTAATTTTATTTTTAACTGTTTTAGGGAGTAGATTTAAAGAACGCCAGATAGAAGCTTTTGGATGATAAGCAATTGTTGTAATTATTTCTCGTAATAAACCCGTCTCAGCTAAAGCCAGTGCTGCTTGCTGGGCATTAGAAGGATTAATTTGATGAACTAGAGTAATGTTTAGACTAGGCATTTTGCTACTATAAATCCTCTCTAAAATTTAATTTTTTGTATTCTAGAAGCGGTAGCAAAAAGATCATGCCACTAAAGAACCAGTAATAAACCGAAAAAGTATGATTAACCATGAGAAGATTTGTGATGTTAATAGCCTGGAATAAGAAAGCCGCTAGTCCTATTTGTTTAAGAAAAGGAGTTTTTAAGTGTAAGAAAACTAACCAGAGTGACCAAATCAAAGATAGACGCATCCAATACCAAAAAATAAACCCAATTAATCCCAACTCTAAAACAATTCTGCCCGTTTCTATTTCCCAAGGTGGTGGATTTTCACCGATTGGTAAATTGAGGACGCGACGTAAACCAAAGATGGCGGGATGGGTTGAGCCTGTTCCATAGCCCTCAAAACCTTTGTAAGAGAAGGCTTGTAAAGGTTCTGTAAATGCAGACAAAGCTCGCTCGTCAAAGGTTTCTGGAGAAGAATCAGCAGCACGCTCAAAAAACGCCGTTATTGCAGAACTAAAATACCTGGGAACGAGAATAGAAAGTATCGTAATCGGCAAAATGAATTTCTTAGACAGACGTAGTGTCATGTCAGTGTTGATTAATCCCATCAACAAGATGTAACCAACTAGAAATAAAACGATAAACAAAATTAAACCTCTAGCTCCAGTCATAAAAGAAGTACCAGCGACTAAAACAGCTTCAATAAGAGTCAGCAATCGCCATAATGGTGGTTGATCAATAGACAACAGAGGAATCAGCAAACTAAAACAAAATGTGAGATAGGTTGAATAACCCGCAATATAAGAAAATGTACCTGTCACACGAACCATACCACCAACAGTTGCATCAGCTTCTTGTCCACTAGCGTAAATATTAATTGGACTATTTTGCGGGCTAAAAAATTGAACCATTGCTAAGAGAGCAACTGGAATAACTAAGAGCAAGTAGTGACGCAGAAATTTATAAAATTCGTCTTGGGAATGAAATAAAGTAGGCACCATCCACATTAAAGGAACATAAAAAAAATAATATTTAAAACCTAAAAATCCAGCAATTGGTGAACCTAAGTTAGGGTTAAATACTTGAAATAAACACCAAATAAAAGCCATTCCCATTGGCCAAGTAAGACCATCGAGCCTAAAAGGATATTTAGGTTCAGAACTTAAGTAATATTTTATATAAGCTCCTAAAAGCACAAAATCTTTAAGAAAATAAATGAAGTCACTTGCTTGAGGAAATACCCATTTTCGCAAAGCACCTTCTATAATCAAGGTTACCAACGCTAACTTAACTATACTACGCCAGTTTAAGAAAGCAAAACAATAGATACTTAATATAAATAACAAAATAATAATTTGCTTCATTGCATCACTCTTGCCATTACTTCTAGATAGGCTTTGGCGACTGTTTTACTCTTGTAATGGATAGATGTTCTTTTGCTTTTTTCCGATAAGCTGTTAGCTGATCTAGATTGGCGAGTAAATTAATTAGTTGCGCTGTAAGTCCTGCTACATCACCATTATCAAAGGTAAGACCACAAGGCCCGATCGCATCTTTTAACCCTCCTCCTTTTGAACCTACTACGACACAGCCACAGGCTATCCCTTCTAGGGCTACAATCTTGAAAGGTTCATCCCAAAGAGATGGCACGACCATAATTTGATGAGTATTTAATAACTTGACTAATTGATCTCTTTCTAGACTAGATGTTCGAGATGAGTCGCAAAAATTTTAGCTTGTATAGATAAGCTGTGAGTTTGATACCAAGCATGAGCATGATCGGCGATTTTTTGGGCAACATCTAAGGATATTTGCTGGCTATAATCATCCACAACCCAATAGTGTTTACTAGCTTCTAGACCATCAATTATATTAAAACTAGCGCGAATTGAAATAGGAATCATTCCATGAGCGCAGTAAGCCGCAAAAATACCAGATTTAGCGAGAAATTCTGGCGGGGGAACGATACAATAACCTGCCATTGATTGTAGTAGGAGATTACTAATGTCTTCAGCTTGCATGACTCCCATTTCTACAATAGGAATCTGAGTAAGTTTAGACAGGTTCAAACCAGTAGGAACACCAATATCATAAATTTTTTCAATTGCTAAAGCTTGGCAGACTTGTTTTAAAGCTTTGAGACTGTGTGGATAAACTTGTAACCTACTATTTTGACGACCAAATACAATTAGTTGTCGAGGACGCTTTGCTAAGGGAGGGATGAACTGAGGTTCTCCAATGTTGGAAAAAACTGGTATAGCAGTAATAGCATTTTGTTTATTTTGACCTAATTGAGCAAGGATTTCTGCATATTTTTGCATACTCGTCAAACAGCGATCGCTCATTTTTGTCAGACGGGCAGCTAAGTTTTTTTGTAGCGACGACAGCCAAAAAGAGCTAGTCCACACAGGGCCAAAAGCATAAATTTCATGGAACATAATTACCAGTCGTCGTTGAGAATTAGCAGTCCGCCAAATTTGCAAGCCATCAACTAACCACTTTGGACACCCCCTTTTAGCATAACCATAACCGACATAATGTAACAGAATAGTTGAAGAGTAATTAGCTAAGATTGATAACAAATTGCTTGGCTTATGAGCGGTGACTTTACTGATAGAGAAATCTTCGATCTGTCTGGCTCCAGTCCAACTAGGATCACCAACAATAAAATGGGTTTCTATGTCAAAATCTTGCCGTAATTGTCTAGCTAAATTGAGAGCATAGTCACCTAAACCATTAACTGAGGGTGGTAATTGAGGAATGATCTGAATAATTTTACTCATTTAATTTTTGGATGTTACCTATTTTTGTCTAAATTATTTGAGCGTATTTTTCTTGTTTAAAGTATTTAATATAAGTATTTGCTAATAAACAAGTTTGCCATAAATCAAAAATAGTAAAATCATATTTTTTGATTTTGAAGGTTGTTAATAAACTTATTAAAGTAAAATAGCTTAAACATTCTATTTTTTTAAATATATTAAATTGATAATTACTATAAGTAAGATATGCTGTCAAAAAAGCCGCCTTACGTTGCATATTTTCATCATTAAAAGAACGTTCTCCTGCAAGATAGTGATGAATAATATATGTATCAGTACAACATCTAATTCTAAATCCTAATGCTTTTAGTCTTGCACCAAATTCTAAATAAAGACTACCAAATTTAAAAGTTTCTAAAAAACGGTGATTGACAAATATTTGTTTAGGATAAATTGCAGAACCATCACTAATTGCAAAACAATCATCAAGGTTTTGAGGAGGCTTACTATAGCCACGTGGCTGTATTTCTCCAGGTAAGTAGAATGGAGATAAAGAAGTTGGTTGCTCCCAATACTCACCAATAAGCCAGATGCTATTTGCATCGGATTCTACTACTTTTTGAATAATTTGAAAATGATTTTCTGGAAACTCGTGATCATCATCCATTGTGCGAATATGGGTGCCTTGACAAGCGAGGGCGGCATGATTTCGGTTGGCGTAAAGCCCACAATGGGGGCCTAGAATATAGCGACAGTTCCATCGTGCTGCAATAGCTTGTATCTCTGAGGATATTGCTGAGTCGGAATCATCGGAAATAACGACTTCAAATGGTTGGTAATTTTGATTTCTTAAGCTTTTTAAGCAGCGATTAAGAGAATCAGGTCGATTGCGTGTCACTAAAGCAACACTTAATTTAATGTCGCTTACATTTTTCATGTCAGTAGCATGGGATAAATAAAACTAATTTCTTTTGAGATCAACTAACAAATTTTTAATTTTTGATTTGATTCGCTTAAAGAGTACAAGATACAACGGTTCTGCTGTAATTGTTAAATTGTGTAGCTTAACTCTAACTTTTGGATTTTTATTAGCCAATTTTTCAATCAATATCCTTATTTTAATAAAAATAAATTGGATGTTATTTATAACATATTTTTCTAGAAAATTATCATTGGATGGTGGTACTTTCAAACTCTGATGTTTATTGAGAATTTCTTCGGCAAAATGAAACTGTTGGCAGGATTTGAGCATAGTACAAACATTATTAATCCACTCATCAAAGCTTAAATCAGCTAATTGTTGAACGCTAATACGGTATTTTGAATTACTATTTGGTAGAGGGATTTGATGGCTGGAATTTTTCAGGACATTAATTATCCAACGAGTACGATCGAGTTCAGGATGACAAAGTGAGGGAAATTGATTAGCCCGTCTACTAGCCTCGTTTAATTTTCCTTGACAAAGGAGAGAAATAATAAAATATGCCCATTCTACTGGATCTGGATCTAATGCTTTAGAATTTACCAGAGTCCATTGAAGCGGTTGTACAATCCAATCAAGTGCTGCTTGTGCATTTCCTTTGTACAGGCTACAGATTACCAAGCGTAATTTTGGCTCTGGCATATAGTCTTTATAGTTTAGACAGGCTAGATATAAAGTTTCTGCTTCATCGTATTTACCTTCTTGAAGTTTTTCATCTCCTTGACGAAGAAGTACTCTATCTAGTCCATTACTAATAATATGTGGATTTTTAATTCTAGATGAGTCTTCTACAATATTTAAGGTTCCGAAAGGATTTTCCTGAATAATCTTTTGACCTAGTTTAAGCTTTTTGTGAAGATGAAACCATTGTAAGATTTGATCTCGATTTTTGTAAGTGTGCTGTGAGTGAACGAGTTGATATCCAAGATTGCTAATCCTCTCAAGCTCTTCGGGGTTTTGAAACAAGTAATCAATTTTATCTAATACGTCTGTTCTATCAGCAAAAACACAATTTTGCATATCAATAAAACCTGCGGCTTCAAGTGCTGGAGTTTTTTCTGTAATCAAACACGATCTACACCCTGGGATCTCAAAATGTTTACGCACAACTTCCCTTGCCATAGTACCGCACGCAGGCACAAACCAAGCGGCATTGATTAGACGGGCGTATTGCTCACCATAAATCATTCTTAATGCTGTTTGTTGTTGGTATCCTAAGTGCGGGCAAATTAGTGATGGATAATACTGAGATATAACCTTTTGAACTTCTTGCCGCCAAGGATATAGAGATGAATGACTCCCTGTAAAAAGGACTGGTATCAGTTTGGACTCGCCATAATCGTGATAAAGTCCTGAATCGATAAAATTAGGCCAAACAAAGATTTTTTCGGCAATCTCAGGCATATACTCAGCTAATGGAATGGAGATAGTAAAAAATGTTTCAATACCCCAATGCTCCATGTCAGAAAGAAAGGCGGCTCGGCAACCACAAAAGGAATCTCCATGATAGAAACCTAGCCTGGGTATATCTGGATAAGCAGAAGTGTTTTTAATAAGCCGATGACAAGGTGCTGCGGCAATCCCACTTTCAAAAAGCGTTATGTCTGGCTGATACCGATCGCAAATTTCTCCATAATCACACTCTTTTCTAATTACTATTACTTCAAAAAATTCAGATAGACACAGGATTTGATGTAGCTTGTGCAGATTGTAGAAATTAGCTACATCTGGATCTATCCATTGGAAAAAAACAAGTTTTGGCTTAACAATATTCTCCATAAAGTTTTCTTTCCTAACTATTTCAAAATCTGACTTCTCAAAACCTCAACAACTTGATTCTGTTCCTGCTCTGTCATTTCATGAAACAGTGGTAAGATGAGGGTTCGATTTTGAGCTTGTTCACTTTCAGAAAGACGATCGCAACTTTTTTGAACATAATCATCGTCACCCATTCCACAAGACCAAGCTTCTTGATGATAAGCTGGTTCTCGATGAGCGCACATAATCCCTCGTCTGGTAGACACTCCAGCATCTAACATCGCTTGCATGATTTGGCTTTGGTCACATTGGGAGGGTAAGCGGACACAAAAGCTTTGCCAGTTACTTTTTGCCCAAATGGGTTCAGTCGGTAATTTTAATCCCGAATCTGCCAGCATTTCATGATACCGTTGTGCTAAGTAACGGCGACGTTCTAAAATCTGTGGCAGACGCTTGAGTTGTTCTCGTCCTACTGCTGCCTGGATATCAGTCATGCGGTAGTTATAACCTAACGTGGGGTAAGACTCGAAAATAACCTGTTTAGCACCGTGACGCACCGTATCGGGAACAGTCATACTGTGTTGTCGCCAGAGATGAAATTGTTCATCCCATTCAGAGTTATTTGTGGTTAGCATTCCTCCATCACCAGTGGTAATCACTTTACGAGGATGAAAAGAAAAACAGGCAATATCTCCGTGAGGTTTCCCAATTTTCTCCCATTGTCCATCCCACAGGATTTCACTCCCTATTGCACAAGCAGCATCTTCAATGACGGGTAAATTGTAGCGTTGGGCAATCTCTAAAATCGCTTTAAGATCACAAGGCATTCCCATCTGATGGACTACTAGAATAGCGCGAGTCCGATCGCTAATGACTCCTTCAACTAAAATAGGATTGATATTATAGGTTTGGGGTTCAATATCCACAAATACGGGTACTGCGCCACAATAGCGGATACTGTTAGCCGTAGCAATGTAGGAATGACTGACTGTTATTACCTCATCTCCCGCTTTCACCCCAACGGCTAATAGGGCTAAATGGAGGGCTGTCGTGCAACTTGAAACCGCACAAGCATATTTAGCACCAATATCAGTCGAAAATTCCTGCTCAAAGGCAACAACTTCGGGGCCTTGCGTAACCCAACCCGACAGAATAACACGCCTTGCTGCCTCTGCTTCTGCTTCACCTAACCAAGGTTTTGTAATTGGTATTACCATTTTTATGTTTAAACTCATTATTTAGAATTAGCTCAGAGGAGATTGACTTTTTGAAGCACGCCACCACTTGACGAGACGTGTTAATCCCTCTTCTAGCTGCACCTGAGCCTCGAATCCTAGTAACTTCTTCGCTTTATTGGTATCTGATAGGCGACGTTGTACAGGATTAACTTTGCGGTCTAAGCCATATTCGGGGACTAAATCTGCTCCCATTACTTTGATTAGACAAAGGGCGAGGTCATTTAAGCTTGTTTCTACCCCACTGGCAATATTAAATATCTCATCAGTAATATCCGCTTTAGCCGCTAAAATATTAGCCCTGGCGATATCCTCGATATAGACAAAATCCATAGTCTGCTTGCCATCTCCAAAAATGAGAGGTGGTTGTCCCTCGGCAATACGCTCCATCCAGCGAATCAGTACCTCAGTATAAACTCCATAAATATCCATGCGAGGCCCGTAAACATTAAAGTAGCGCAGGGCTACATAATTCAAGCCATACATTTCAGAAAAACTACGCAGTAAACCTTCATTAAATGTTTTGGCTGCGCCGTAAAAAGTGCGATTGTTGTAGGGGTGATGAGATTCAGTAGTTGGGAAATCTTCCGCCATCCCGTAGACTGAAGCGGAAGAAGCGGCAATTACCTTGCTCACTCCCGCTTTGACTGCTGCTTCTAGAACATTAAAGGTGCCATCTACTAAAACTTCTAGAGCAAGACGCGGTTCCTCAGCACATTGGGTAATACGAATAGCCGCTTGATGAAAGACAAAATCGATGCCTTGCATCACCTCAGTCAAAAGTTGGCGATCGCAAATATCACCACCAATAATAACTAACTGTCCGTTTTCTTTGGCCTGTGTCAAATTTTCCCACCGCCCACGTGTGAAGTTATCAAGGATGACAATCTCAGAAACTCCCTCTAAAATTAATAAGTCGGCAATATGGGAACCGACTAAACCCGCGCCACCTGTAATGAGAATTCGCTTATTTTGCATATTTTGTACTGCTCTAGAAAAGTTCATGTTTTTCGCCAACGTAAGAATCGAGCAGGCACACCAGCTACAATGGCAAATGGTGGGACATCCTTATTGACAAGGGAGCAAGCACCGACTACACTTCCTTGGCCAATGGTGACTCCAGGAAGAATCGCCGCATTCATTCCAATATCGGCTCCTGTCTCAACTTTTACTGCTTTTATTTCAAGGTCTGTTTTGATCATCGGCTCATCGACAGGTAATCCAGTATGAGTTGACCCTAACACTCTTGCTCCTGGGCCCCACCCGACAAAATCCTCAATAATTAGGTCACGAGCATCAAAATAACTTTGAGGCCCGATCCAAACATGATTCCCAATGATACATTTACCGTTAAATCCACCCTGAAGATAACTTTGAGAACCAATAAAAACATGATTGCCAATTTCAAATGTTTCTAGATGCTTAAACCCGACACCACTACCAATCTGGACACCGTGACCAAACCGATGTGCGATCGCTCGCCAAATGATCCGTCGCATCAAAAGATCAAAATCACCATCACTGATGACAAAGCGGGAATACAATTCTAATAATCCTTGATAGTTATATTGGGTACGAAGATATTCTGCTAGTGCCAATTCGTAATCAGGGTCTGGCTTTGATTGCTGCAAGCCATGAACAGCTTTAACGACTCTTGAGCAATTCTGTTCAGACATAAGAATCAATCGGTGTTCGCTCCAATAGCTCTTTCTCTACGCTTTTAATCTCTTGAGCAATGGTGTTAATTTGCTCTGGAGTTAGTTCCGCAAACATCGGCAGTGAAAGAACTTCCCTCGCTGCTAGTTCTGAATGGGGAAAATCCCCTAATTCATAACCTAAATCTGCGTAGGCAGTTAGTAGATGAAGCGGTATCGGATAGTGAATGCCTGTCTGGATCTCTTGTTGATCTAGCTTCTGCTTGAGTTGCTCCCTTTGAGACGATCGCACAGCATAAATATGATACACATGACGGTTGTCATCGCAGACGGTTGGAGTCCTCAAACCAGAATTAGCCAAGTATTGATTGTATAAAGCTGCGTGTGTTCTTCGTGCTTCAGTCCATTGATCTAGGTAGCGTAACTTGACTCGCAAAATCGCTCCCTGTATGGCATCCATCCGATAATTGTAACCTTTGAGGACGTGATGATATTTGTGTTCTTGTCCCCAATCTCTTAGCATACAAATCAGACGGGCATATTCGGGGTTATTGGTAACGATCATGCCTCCCTCTCCATAAGCTCCTAAATTTTTACCTGGATAAAAACTAAAGCAACCGAGATCACCAATACTACCAACTCTTAACCCCTGATATTGCGCTCCATGAGCTTGTGCTGCATCCTCAATTACGATCAAACCATAATGTCGAGCGATGCTCAAAATTGGCTCCATGTCGGCTGGTTGACCGTACAAATGTACGGGTAAAATTGCTTTAGTCTTTTTGGTGATTGCTTTTTCTAGTTGTGTAACATCAATGGTGTATGAAACAGGATTAATATCAACAAAAACAGGTGTCGCCCCCGTATAACAAATTGCTGCTACCGTAGCGACAAAGGTAAAAGGGACTGTAATGACTTCATCACCATGACCAATACCCGCCGCAAGTAAGGCTAGATGGAGTGCGCTGGTTCCTGAATTAACAGCAATCCCATAATCAGCATCACAGTAAGCCGCAAATTCTGTTTCAAATGCTGATACCTCGTCTCCTAAAACATATTGGCTACTTTCTAGTACCTTGGTGACAGCAAGATTAATCTCATTTTTAATACTCAAGTATTGAGCTTTTAAGTCTATAAATGGAATCATGCTGCTACCCCCGCTAAATTCAGTTCAACTAGACGACCTTGTTTGGCCATTGAATGAGTAGCTGCTTCGAGAATTTGTACGACCTGTAGCCCTCTTTCTCCATCTGTAATCGGGCGTTCGTTATGTTCAATGCAGTCGATAAAGTGTAATCCTTCCGCCCGCAAAGCTTCAGTCATGTCTAAGTGAGGTGCCCACATATCCCCTGTGCGATAGCCGATCAACATTTGATAGACATTTTCAGACTTGCCATTGAGGGTAATACCTTTATCGTATACTTTCACCTTTTCGCTAGGCTCTAGATCATCATAGACGATCATTTTCTGACTGCCTCCGAGCAGGGTGCGCCGTACTTTGACAGGTGCCAGCCAATTAACATGAATATGGGCGATCAAGTTATCTTCAAAAAACAACGTCAGATAAGCGATATTTTCTGGCTCCCTTGGAATATGGCTCATTCCTGTTGCAGAAACGGCATAGGGTCTACTGGGCAAGACGTAATCCATAATTGAAAGATCGTGGACGGCTAGATCCCAGAGAACATTAATATCGTGTTGAAACAGCCCTAAATTAACTCGCACTGAATCATAGTAATAAATATCTCCTAATTCATGATGGGTCACTAGCTCTCGCATCTTGCGGACAGCACTGGTATAAATAAAGGTGTGATCGACCATTAAGATTAAATTGCGTCGCTGGGCTTCATCAATTAAACGAAATGCCTGTTCGGAGGTGAAGGTCATCGGTTTTTCAACCAAAACGTGTTTCCCTGCTTTTAAGGCTGCCAAAGCTAACTCATAATGAGTAGATACGGGAGTAGCGATCGCTACAGCATCAATTTGGGGATCAGTAAAGATATCTCGACAATCGGTTGTCACTTGAACTGTCGGATATTTAAGCTGCGCCTTAGCTAGCATTTCTCGATCCAGATCGCTAATCGTTTTAACCCGAGCTTTGGGGATTTCTATAAAATTTCTCATCAGATTGGGGCCCCAATACCCGTAGCCGATGATGCCAATATTAATCAGATTTCTCACCGCTTTTTCCCTATTCATTAGTTATTTTTATATCTAAATTGATGTTCTGTGTGCGGATATCGCCAGTAATGCGAGAGGGAACTCCCACAGCGATCGCATAGTCGGGTATGTCAGTCGTTACGACCGACCCAGCACCGATTAGTGCTTTTTTCCCGATGGTTATTCCTGGTAAGATTGTGGCATTACTACCAATGGAAGCACCGTGTTTAACCAGTGTCTTTAGCGCGTACCAATCAGATTCTATTTTTAAACTGCTATCTTCGTTGGTCGCACGCGGGTAGAGATCGTTGGTAAATTTTACGCCATGACCGATAAATACTTCATCTTCGATCATGACACCTTCACAAAGGAAACTATGAGATGAAATTTTACATCGCTTGCCAACCCTGACATTTTTTTGAATTTCGACAAATGTCCCTATTTTTGTCTCGTCACCAATCTCGCAACCATATAGATTGACAAGATCGGGATGAAAAATTTGGGTATTTTTGCCCAACTTGACATCACTACTAATCGCCATAATTAATCTTTTACATTAAGCTAGGAACCTCAGACTTTTTAACATTCAAGCACCTTCCAATCCGCGTCGTCGAGATAAGTACATTCATCTCTCTGCCATTCATACTCAGGTCGCTCAAACTTGTGCATCGTCACCTCAAAAGGACAGAGATTGGTGAGGTTTTCTAATACTGTATTACTGCATCGCTCGGACAACCAAGTTGTTATCGTATACGAACCCATATAAAGCCTCAATTTAGGGACTTGACATTTGAGTAAAAATGTGCCTTTGTTGTGACAATAGGGAGCTTGAGGCCTGAAAAGCCAGAAAATGCAAATTGCTTGTTGAAACTCGTTGACGACTTGAAAGCAAAAACATAAACTTTCATGGGGAACAGTGATATAAAGTGCAAACTCAAAAATGATTGATTGACCCCAACAATGAATCCCCTGCCCTTCAGACGTTTGAATGCGGGCCCAAGCAACATGATTACCTGTTTTATGATAGGGAGCCTGGTAGTAGGCGGCGGCCTCATCAGAAGATTTTTGTCCCGCTAGATATAGCTGTACGGCTTGATTTGTCTTACCATCAAACTGGATCTGACCGCCTGAGAGCAAAATACAACGTTTGGTTAACTGAGTGACTGCCGACATACTATGACTGACGAATAAAACGGTACGCCCTTCTTTCGTGGCGACATCTCCCATTTTTCCTAAACATTTTTTTTGAAATGCCGAATCACCTACAGCTAACACTTCATCGACAATCAAAATTTCTGGTTCTAGATGGGCGGCGACCGCAAAAGCTAGGCGAACGTACATACCAGAAGAATAATGCTTCACGGGTGTGTCTAAAAATCGTTCAACTTCAGCAAAAGCGACAATTTCATCAAATTTCTTTTTAATCTCAACCCTACTCATTCCTAAAACAGCACCGTTGAGATAGATATTTTCTCGCCCCGTGAGTTCTGGATGAAATCCTGTTCCAACTTCTAATAGACTGGCTACACGACCTTGGATGGTGATCCGTCCTCTTGTCGGTACCGTAATTCGGCTTAATAATTTTAATAGGGTTGATTTACCTGCTCCATTACGTCCGATAATCCCGATCGCTTCTCCTGGCGCGATCTCAAAAGAAACCTCTTTTAACGCCCAAAAAAGCTCTTTAGTGGGCGGTGTAATTTTCTTCTTTTGGAATTGAAGAAAGTTTTTGCCTAAGAATTTCAACTGATTAACAAGGACATCTCGTAATGCTTTGTAGCGATAGAATCCTTCTACTTGGTGATTGAGGATATATTGTTTACCAAGATTCTCAACACGGATGATCGGATCGAACACGGATACCTCCCTTAAATTATATCAGCAAAGGATTGTTCCATTTTGCGGAAATACCAAATCCCACTAACCAGTAGTAGGATCACAAAACTTAGCGACAGAAGAAACCCTGGTAAATAAATTTGAGACTTTCCTCCTAAAATTGCCCAACGAAAACCATCAATGACACTGACCATTGGATTTAAAGAATACAGTAAACGCCATTTTTGAGGAATGATCGCACTACTGAAGCCGACAGGTGTTATGTATAAGCCAATTTGTATTACAAATGGCACAATATAACGAAAATCCCGATATTCTACGTTGAAAGCCGCAAACCAAAGCCCTGAGCCCATCGCTACGGCAGTCGTAATTAAAATAAATAAGGGAAGGGTGACAATGCGCCAATCAGGAACAAAGTTGTACCAGATCATCAGTCCTAACAAAATGCCACTAGCGATGATAAAATCTACAAAACTGACCATCACTGCACTGGTAGGCACAATTAAGCGAGGAAAATAGACCTTTGAGATCATGTTGGAATTGGCAATCAGGCTACTACTACACTCACTCAAGCTATTGGCGAAAAATTGCCAAGGGAGCATGGCCGTAAAAACTAGGATTGGATAAGGCACTCCAGGCGACGGGAGTTGAGCCAATTTGCCAAAAACGATAGTAAACACAATCATGGTTAAAAAAGGACGAATCAAAGCCCAGGCAACGCCAACTACTGTCTGTTTGTAACGCACTAGAACATCACGCCAAGCTAAGAAGTAGAAGAGTTCTCGGTAACGCCACAGGTCTTGCCAGTACTGTTTTTCTGTACGACCTGCTTCAATAACTAACGCTGGAGGATGGGAATTACTCATAGTGTTGGTATTTCACGCTTCTTTTAATACAACTGACTCAAAAAGCCCGTTAGTGATGAAATATAGGATAAGAAAAATGATTAACGACTAAGCCAAGGACTTTCTTTTGATTTCCTTGAAGGATTTCCTTAGTACGATCGAGCATTGAACGAATGACGCATTCGAGTCCGACAACGAAGATTGCTCCATCAACATGAGGAATAATACTTCGGGCATCTGCTGCCTCTGTAATAGCCATGGTATCGATCAAGATGTAATCGTAAGTTTGCTGCCACTGGAGAAATAACTGGAATAGCTTTTGAGAAGCTAACCAAGAAATGGAATGAGCAGAAGTAGGGCCAGAGGTCATAATGTCTGGATATTGAATCAATTCGTGATTTTGTTCAAAGGAGGTAAGAGTATGTGCTAAAAAGGGAGTTTTTATAGAGTTGAAAGATAACTCTGAGTGCAAATTTGGGACAGATTTAATCAATTTTTCCCAGGGGACGTTAGTTGTAATCGCTGTGCTTAACCCGTCTGTGTTTGATAAGCCAAAAACGCGATGAACAGATGGCTGGTTTAAAGCAGTATCGACAATCAGGACTCGTTTTCCTAGTTCTGCCAGGGCTAACCCTAAATTACAGGCTACAGTTGTTTTCCCCTCTCCCGATACCGATGAGATAATTGCTAAAAGCTTGCCCTGCTCTTTTGATGGGGAATGTTGAAAGAGTAAATCCAGAGCTAATGAGCGAATCGCTTCAGTAAACGGTGCGAGTTGGGAAGACTGAGTTTTTCCCAAACGCAAGGCTAGAGGATTTGAGCCGATTTTGGGCAGTGTTCCGAGTATGGGGAGTTCGAGCAAGTTTTGGACATCTTGAATGTTTCTGATTCGCTGATCGTTTTTTTCTAAAAGAAAAGCAGTTCCTAAACCCAAGAAAATACCAACTATTGCGCCCTGTAATAAACTGATTTTAATCTTAGGTGATGAGGGAGCCGTTGGCAGAAACGGTGGTTCTAAAACTTTCCAAGAAGACAGGTCTTGAGCTTCACGAATTTTGAGTTCTTGAAGTTTGGCTAAAAAATTGTCTAATGATTGAGTATTAAGTTGATATTGACGCTCTAGCTCTCTGTACTGTTGCTGGAGTTGGACAGTTTGTTTAAAATTTGAAGCTGCTTGTGCTTCTAGCTTGCGAAGCTCATTTAACTGTTTGGTTTGAGTTTGCAAATTAAGCTGCGTTTCCAGAAGTTGACGGGTTAGATTTTGCTGAATTCCTCCCTGGGCTAAATTTTTATCGGCTGCTAGAGATTGATTTGTTCCGATAACTTTGCGAATATGATTGTCTAATAGCTGTTGAATTTTCTTCTGTTGATCGCCAAGCTCCAGGATAATCGGATGATTCGCTTGATAGCGGCTTCCTTCGAGTGCTAACTGAATTTTTATCGTTCCTAACTGAGTAATCAAGTTGTTATAGGTCGTATCTTGACTCAAAATCGTGTCTGTGACGATATAATTGGGATTTTGACCTGTTGCAGCAATTTGCCGTTGCAGTTCTTGATATTGTTGTTGTGTTTGCTGGAGAGTGATTTCTGCTTGAGCCGTCTGTGTCTCTAAAGTTGTTTTAAACTCTGAAGCTGCCTCCGAATCAGGATTATCCGTATAATATTTGCTCCGAAAAGCGGCGAGTGCCGACGAGGATCGATTTAATTCGGCTCTTGCTGCGGGTAATTTTTCCTCGATAAATCGAATAGCATTAGTAACGGGCGATCGTTTACTTTCTTGACTGTACACGACATAGGTAGATACCATCGCTTCCAAGATTGTTTTAGCCTTTTGAGGATTAGGATCGGTATAGGCAACGATGAGGACGTTAGTTGTCTGAGCTTCTTGTCCAAGAAATAAATTATCTTCGATCTGTTGTACTGTAACATCTCGATAAGGGGTGGGCAGTTTTTTAATCACTTTTGCCAGCAAACTAGGGCTTTTTAAAATCTCAATGTCGGTTGATAGATCGTACTCTAGTTCATTAGAATTATTAGAAGATGATTCATTGCTACTAACTACAGGAACAGCCGTTCGATTGGCAATCAAGATAAATGATTCCGATTTATACTTTGGCGTTTCTCGGAAAACTTGAATAGCAGTGAGGGTAAACACTCCTATCGCTACCATGATTGCTGCTAACCAGTGCCTTATTAGTGCCTGCCAGAGATTCGTTTCTTGATTAACCTCATTGACGGGGAGCATATTACGGATTTTCACAATCATCTATTTCCCTTTTGATTAAATAAAATAGTTCCCTCCATTAATTCAGTCGTTTTAGACTTGCTCGGCATTTTTGAGAACAAAGTTCATTGTTTCTGGGTTCATCCAGCCTTTTAAAAGTGCTAGTTCTCCAATGCGGAGAGATTTAGATTGATTTGTTCGAGCCTGCAAAACTTCATCTAACTCAACCGTTAAGAGTAAGCTTGTTTCTTGTAGAGCTTGATTCGCTAATGTGACATAATTCAGAATAAAGTCTACGGTTTGCGGTTTGAGCCATCCTTTACTGATTGCGATTTCACCAAAACGCAAATGACGATACTGAGTTGTTTGTGCTTCTAAAATTGCATTGACCTGTAGGGCTGAGAGTAACCCTGCTTGTTGTAAGATCTGGCCGATTAACTGGGGATGATGTCCTTGTTGAATATTAGCCCCGACTAGCACTTCTGAACGCTTCTCGCTGGTTTGAGATAAACCCAAAGCCCTAGAATACTGTTCGGCGATAATGGCAAGGGTAAAGTTTAGAGTTAGGTAGTTGCGGCTGGCACTGCCCATTTTTTGCAATAATTGGGGATCTGATGCCAACTGGCGAATAAACTGGGCTAAACCTTCCCCATCTCCGTTATCAAAAGTTTTTCCACATTGGGCCTGATTGAGCATCTGGCGCAAGTATGAATGTTGTTCGCAAATTGCTGCGATCGGTCGTCCACTAGCCATGATACTATAAAGTTTGCTAGGTGCAATTACACCTTCCATACCGAATTTGACGCTCACTAAAGATAAGTCACAGGCGGTCAGTGAATAGGTGATGTTGTGTCTATCTTGATAAGGTAAGAACAAACAGTTCTCTAATTTCCAAGCTTCTACTGTATCTATACAGTTTTGATATCCTGCTCCACCACCGATAAAAACGAATTGAACAGGCTCTCTTTGAAGTTGGTAAGCTGCCTCCAAAATCGTGTACATATCATGGCACCTTCCCATGTTACCTGAGTAGAGAATTGTAAACTTTTCAACAAGTTTATATTGATGAGCAAACCAATTTTCACTTTTGGCTATAGGAACGATTTGATTGGGGTTAGACCAATTATGAATGACAGCAATTTTATTCGCGAGCATGGGATGCTTTTTTAAAATTCGTTCTTTCATTGAGCTACTCAAGACGATAACTTGTTGAGCGTTATGCCATGTCAAGCTATTTACCCTGTCCCAAAGTTTCACGATCCAACTTTTTGGGGATACAACTCCAAGTTCAACGGCAACATCTGGATAGAGATCATAAATTAAGCACACATAAGATATTTCTAGTCCTAGTAAAGATTTAAAAAAGTAACCTAACATTGGTAGAAAAGCAGGAGCCGTAGTCAAAAGCAAGATATCTTCTTTCTGAAAATTTTTTAGCCCATAAAATGCGGCTCGAAGAAAAAATAAAAATCCACTGATTAGCTTTCCTCTAATCCTTCTCGGCCAGAAATTAACGGCACAGGTTCTTTTAACATGAACTCCATTTTGCCACTCGATTGAAGGAGCTTTGGATTGTTTGTAGGCATAACCTGGTTGACCTGTAAAAACTTTAATCGCGTTTCCCTGTTGTCCTAGATAAGTTACTAATTCTTGTATAAGTTGTCCTGTAGGAGCATAATCTGGCGGGTAAAATTCAGTAATGACAAATAATTGTTTTGCTTTAATATCTGCTTTTTTGCCAGTCATTTTTCCATTACTTTCCAACAACTTAAAGTCTTTCATTTTGGTATTCCTTTAGATTAAATTATTTTTAGATAAATCAAATGATGAAAAGTTATTTTATTACTATGAAAAACACTTTAAATGCGTCATTACATCCAACTGTAGCTTCAGACGGATTTACATTCAACTGCATAAATCATAAAAGTTTTTAGATTGATGCAGAGTCTTTTCTAATTTTTAAAAAGCTAAAATTTTAAGAAACAAATTGTTTCCTTTGAACGAATACTTCTTTAAGTAGCTACTCACTCGTGATTTTATAGGGAACTAAAACCTTAAAAATTGACACACTAACTCTGTCTTCTTTGAACATTTAGAGCGCACTCATTAATGTCGTCTCTAAATGTTCACCGTAGGTTGCCTACAGGAATGAAAAGCAGATCAAATTCACTTTTGTTTGACTGCTTAATTTTTTTCATATATTTCATAACCCCTTATTCAAGAATTGAGCTAAGGGAATTAAGATCCGAAATGCAAGCTGTGGTTTTAATAAAAATTAAGATTTATGTCTAATCCTCAAGCAGGAAATAATATCAAAAATATGAATTTTTCGCGCTCTAGTAGACTACTTAATTACTAACAAATCATACTCGTTTTATTAATAACTGCTTTTTTTTGTAATTATTCTTTACAATAAAAAAAACTGATGAAAAATCTTTAAATCTTGAGATAGCGTAAGCTAACTTGAGTTGCGCGCCTTAAAGAATTCAAAAAAAGTCAAATAAGAAAATTTCAAGAAAAATAGCTAGAAATGAAATAGATTCTATGGCTTGAAAAAATCTACTTCATAGACATTAATTCAATAATAAGGACAACACCTTGCTTCATTACCCGAAAACCAGATGAGCATCTCAAAAATATCTATGTTTTAGCGTTTTATTAATACCTCGTCTTACTTATTCGCTACTAATGAGTCTCGTTTTATAACGTTCCCCTACTTGATAAATTATGAAGTTTTCTTTCACTGCTCAAGGTTTTTAAATGTGTTGTGACAGTGTGTCTTTTGGTAATTAGTGAAGGTTTTTCAAGCTTTTCAGGGCTTTTTTTGTCGATGGAAAGCCGACAACTCTCTTTTACATTTCTACATCTATCTTCAGATGTAACTTGTTTTCTGACTATCTATATGTATTTTAGATGACTTTTAAATGACTTTTTAATCTCTATTCGCAAATTATAATGAATTTAGACACAATCAAAATTTGCTTGTCTATTTATGACTAGCCAAATTCTGCGTTGTGTGCAAAAAAACTCTATTGTGACACCAGCTTGCTTGTCTTTTGAAACAACTATTAGCTCAGGACAAATGTTGTTTCTAGCAATTTCATACGCCTATCTCGGAACTTCATCTATCTAGTGTTCTGTGAATCCTTGCTTATCAAAGTTTGGATATCTTTTTGGTGTTAATAATTAGTGTTAATTGCAATTCGTTATTCTTGAGCAGAGTGTAGAAAAATGTCTAATAAAAGAAAAAAAAGGCAGAATATTCAGCCGTTTTATTGCCCTTTTTGCCAAGAACGTCTCTGGCGGAATGGTGGTACCAAATATCATCTGTACTACCAAGGAAAAAATGAAATTCAACAGAAACTTAACATAACCAGTAAAAAGGCTAGTTTTATTGCGACTCAAAATCCAGTATATGTAGATTCCAATGTATGGTTAGAAGAGTTTTTCTGCGATGCAGAGCAACAAAAAGTATGGCTACGTGTTGATAAATTGGTTGAAGGACAACTCAAGTATCAGTTAGCGACTGAGAACGACTGGAAAAGAAGCGTACGGACACCTCATCCTGACTTGCCTAACTCTACTGTTAGCGAGTTTACCTATCGCATGAGTCGTCAAACAGGAGGAACTTTACATAAAATTAGTTACTGAAAAACTTTGTCAATGAGCCATACGCTAAGATGACTTTTCATCATATTGATTTTCCCATCACAATTAACATTAGACGAATGGCTCAATTTATTCAAATTATTTGTCGTAAAGCCTTGATTTAAGTTTATCAAAATGTTATGATGAAAAGGCTGTGAAAAAAATGCACATTTAGGGATTCGGGTGTTTCTAAGCTTAGAGAAATCCCCCTGAATGGAAGCTAAACCCGAATAGGAGTCAAAATAAAAATGCCAGTTGTTACACTTGCCGAACTATTAGAGTCTGGCGTTCACTTCGGTCATCAAACGCGCCGTTGGAACCCCAAAATGTCCCAGTACATTTATACTGCTAGAAACGGGGTACATATTATCGACCTCGTTCAAACAGCCGAACTGATGGAAGAAGCTTACGACTATGTGCGTAAAGCATCAGAACAAGGCAAGCGGTTTTTATTCATTGGAACCAAAAGACAAGCAGCAGGAATTGTTGCCTCTGAAGCCGTCAGATGTGGTTCTAACTTTATTAACCAACGTTGGTTAGGAGGAATGCTAACCAACTGGGAAACCATTCGAGGTCGTGTTGAAAGACTCAAAGAACTCGAAGAACTCGAAAACAGTGGCGCGATCGACAAACGACCCAAAAAAGAAGGTGCAGTATTACGTCGAGAACTCGGTAAACTACAAAAATATTTAGGTGGGATTAAAACGATGCGCCGTTTACCCGATATTGCGGTGATCGTTGATCTACGTCGGGAATACAACGCGATCAAAGAATGTCAAAAACTCGGAATACCGATCGTATCTATGTTAGATACCAACTGTGACCCCGATGCAGTCGATATTCCCATTCCCGCGAATGACGATGCAATTCGATCAATTAAATTGATCATTGGTAAACTAGCTGACGCAATTCATGAAGGTCGTCACGGTAAACTAGAAGGTGAAGACGAGTACGAAGAGTTTGAAGATAACCTCGATGATGTAGAAGATGATTACGAGGATGAAACTCCCGACTGGGCAACTGGATATACTGACGAAGACGACGATAAATAAGACAAAATAAACGGAGGGGTTAGAATAAATCCCCTCCAAAAAACAACGAGCTTAGTAGGATTAAATCAAAATGGCGGAAATTTCGGCAAAACTGGTCAAAGAACTACGCGAAAAAACTGGCGCGGGAATGATGGACTGCAAAAAAGCCCTAGCCGAAAACGACGGCGATATGACAAAAGCCGTTGAATGGCTACGACAAAAAGGAATCACTTCCGCAGAAAAAAAAGCAGGTCGAACTACCGCAGAAGGAATGATCGGACAGTACATTCATACTGGTAGCCGTATTGGTGTACTGGTAGAAGTCAACTGTGAAACCGATTTTGTGGCCCGACGTGATGAGTTTAAAGATCTAGTCGGTAACATTGCGATGCAGATTGCCGCGTGTCCTAACGTAGAATATATTAAGGTTAGCGATATTCCCGAAGCAACCATCGAAAAAGAAAAAGAAATTGAAATGGGACGCGACGACCTTGGCAATAAACCCGAAAATATTAGGGAAAAAATTGTACAAGGTCGTATTGAAAAACGTTTGAAAGAACTTTCACTGTTAGATCAACCCTATATTCGGGATCAAAATATTACAGTAGAAGAGTTGATCAAACAAACGATCGCAGCTATTGGGGAAAATATTCAAGTCCGTCGTTTTGTTCGGTTTGTTTTAGGCGAAGGTATTGAAAAGCAAGAAGTTAACTTTGCTGATGAAGTAGCCGCCCAAATGGGACAACAAGTAGCCGCAAAAGAAGCTGAACCCGCGAAAGAAGAAGTAAAAGAAGAAAAACAGTCCGCAAAATCGACTAAAAAGAAAAAATAATTGTTAACCTTGAAAGGATAAAGATAGGGTGGGTTTGACTCACCCTGTTTTATTATATGTAATGTGACCCCTCATCTTAAGCCTACAATCATCTAAATTATTCATCCTCACTAACATCACATGACTGGTAAAATACATCATTTAAAACAAGAATTAGTAGCTTTAGAAACAAAGACAATAGAATTTGTTGAAATATTTCGCAACCTTTATCAATCTTATTTAGACTCACTCAGTCAATCTGTATCCAAACAACTCATTTTAGCGGGTTATCAACTTTGTACACATAAATATCCTCAAGAATTTCTACAACTATCCTACAGTCAACGACAAAAATTACAAGAAGAAATTAAACAAATTGGTAAAAATGCTCATCAAAAATTATTAGAGTTATTAACTAAAAAACATCAAAAAGTCAAACGAGAATCCATGAATATTCTAGAAGAAATGTTAATGGGTATTGAATCAGCAGAAGTCCTAAATGATGCTCCACAAGAAGTAAAAGAAGAAGATTTGAGTAATATTCAAAAACCCGATGATCTACTAGACTGGATTCAACAAATAGACAAAGGAATTATTCAAGTCCTAGACAAGCTTTCTATGGAACTCAATGAGCAATTGCAAAAATATAAAATTTTACCGCCTCAGTTACCAAAACAGGTAATTAGTATGGCGATTCAAGCCGAAGTACCCGAACACACATCAAGTAGTAATCCAAATTTATTAGATGTTTTAATCGAAACTGAAAGTAAAACAAGTGAGCCAGAAAATGCAGAAGAAGATAACACCAATCAAATTACAAAATTAATCGCCATCCATCTAAGATTAACCGAAATTGAATTCACTGATCCCAATCTAACTCTACAACGAAAGCAAATTCGTCAATTATTAGACCAAACCATACAACTGAAAAAACAGTATTACAAAAAACAAAAAGAATGCGCGATCGCAGAAGCCGAATCAGCTTGGAGAGCAGCTTGGTATGAATAAAAAAGTGTTAAAATATTGAATATGAAAGAGGAAACCGACTGGATTCGATTGCAAAAAGCCCTATCAGTAGAAGCGGAAAAAGGATTTACTAATTTACAAGGAAATCAATACCGCTTTCATGAATTCATGTGTCTTAGTTTTGGTCAATCACCTCCATTAGGAACACCTCTAGAAGCGCGACGAAGATGGTTAGATTTAGCGGTTCAATATTCCCACTATCCCCAATATTCAGAATCACTACGCCAAGAATTAGTGATTAAAACAAGACAATTTTTACAGGATTTAAAACAAACCTTAGAAAATCCACCAGAACCGCCTAAACCAAAAATCCCCAACATAACACCCGTTACTGAAACCGCTAAAATTGTTCGTGCAGTAACATTAGATCAACCCTTAGCGCATCTAACCGCAGTTGGCACCAAAAAAGGTCAAGATTTAGAACGATTAGGACTCAAAACTGTTAAAGATATTCTGTTTTATTATCCTAGAGATCATATTGATTATAGCCGTCAGGTTTATATTTCAAACTTAGAAGCTGGGGAAACTGTAACCTTAGTCGGAACAGTTAAAAGATGTAACTGTTTTACCAGTCCGAAAAATCCTAAATTAACCATTTTTGAAATTGTAATTAGCGATCGCACAGGGCAACTTAAACTCAATCGTTTTTATGCAGGTAGCCGTTACACTAACAGAGGGTGGCAAGAAAGACAAAAACGTTTTTATCCACCTGGTTCAACCATTGCTGCATCAGGATTAGTCAAAAAAAGTAAATATGGCGTAACCTTAGATAATCCAGAAATCGAAATCTTAGATAGTTCTGGATCACAAATTGAATCGATTAAAATTGGTCGTGTTTTACCCGTCTATCCATTAACTGAGGGGATCGCGGCTGATCTAATCAGAAAAGCAGTTGTTGAAGCATTAACCGCTATCAATCAAATTAAAGATCCACTACCGATTAATCTTAAAAAACTTTATGGATTAATGGATTTAAAACAAGCGATCGCTAATATCCATTATCCCGAAAATTCCGACCTGTTAGCCCATGCCAGAAGACGATTAGTTTTTGATGAATTTTTCTTCCTCCAACTGGGATTTCTGCAACGTCGTCATAAACAACAAAAAACTCAAACTAGCGCAAGCTTTAACCCTAGAGGGCAAGTCATAGAGCATTTTAACGAAATTTTGCCATTTAGCCTGACCAATGCCCAAAAAAGGGTGATTCAGGACATTTTACAAGACCTATCCACCTCCACCCCAATGAATCGTTTAGTACAGGGAGATGTCGGTTCAGGAAAAACGATCGTTGCCGTTTATGCGATTTTAGCAGCCATTCAATCGGGATATCAAGCCGCATTAATGGCCCCGACCGAAGTTTTAGCCGAACAACATTACCGAAAACTCGTCACCTGGTTTAACCTGCTACATCTTCCCGTCGAACTGCTAACAGGATCGACCAAAACCGCCAAACGTCGAGAAATCCATAGCCAACTCGAAAACGGCGAATTACCTCTACTCGTTGGTACACACGCACTCATTCAAGATCCCGTCAACTTCCGAAAATTAGGTTTAGTCGTCATCGATGAACAACACCGCTTCGGGGTTCAACAACGGGCCAGACTGCTATCAAAAGGCGAATCTCCCCATGTACTGAGTATGACCGCCACACCCATTCCACGAACTCTAGCCTTAACCCTACACGGTGATTTAGATGTCAGTCAAATTGATGAACTGCCGCCAGGACGACAACCCATCCACACCACCGCATTAACAGGACAACAACGAACTCAAGCTTATGAACTCATTCGGCGAGAAATTGCCCAGGGAAGACAAGCTTATATTATCTTTCCGATGATCGAAGAATCCGAAAAACTGGACTTACGGGCCGCAGTCGAAGAACATCAACGACTCTCAGAAGTGATTTTCCCTGACTTTCAAGTTGGGTTATTACATGGTCGAATGAATTCTGCTGAAAAAGAAGCCGCTTTAAACGATTTTCGGGATAATCAAACTCAGATTATTGTTTCAACCACTGTCATCGAAGTCGGGGTGGATGTTCCCAATGCTACTGTCATGTTAATCGAAAATGCCGAACGGTTTGGCTTATCTCAATTGCATCAGTTACGGGGTCGAGTTGGACGTGGTTCTCATCAGTCCTATTGTTTACTCATGAGTAGCAGTAAAACAACCGATGCGCGTCAAAGACTCAGTGTATTAGAACAATCACAGGATGGCTTTTTTATCTCCGAAATGGATATGCGTTTTAGGGGGCCAGGAGAAGTCTTAGGAACTCGCCAGTCGGGTTTACCAGACTTTGCCTTAGCTAGTTTAGTCGAAGATCAAGAGGTTTTAACCATTGCTAGAGATGCGGCTGAAAAAATCATGTTAAGCGATCCAACATTAAAATATTCTCCCTCATTGAAGAGAGAATTAGATGAGAGGTATCAGAGAATGTTAGGGTCAGATATTTTAAATTAACTGCTATATTCAAAAAATGGAACAAGTTTGGGGTTCTCTAATCATCTTTTTTATCTGTCCTTTACTAGGGGGTCTTCCGCTAATTGACTGGATCACCTATGGACTAAGTAAAAAACGATTATCTAAAATAGGAACAAAAAATATTTCTGTATCAGCCGCATTTTATCACGGTGGTCAGTTAGCAGGAATTTTAGCCGTTCTCTCGGAAGCCGCCAAAGGCATTATCGCGGTATTACTCACTAGACTATTTTTTCCATCGGGTTCAGTGTGGGAATTATTCGCTTTAATTGCCCTCGTGATGGGACGCTACTGGATGGGAAAAGGGGCGGGAACCACTAATGTTTTTTGGGGTGTTTTGGTACATGATGCAGTAGGGGCAAGTTTAACGCTAGTTTTAAGTTTAATTAGTTTTACCCTGTTCCGCGATCGCAAATCTGGTAAATTAGTCGCCTTATTTGTTCTAGCCTTGATCTTAACCCTACGTCATCCCAATCAAAGCGAATACATCATTGGTGCGATCGCTCTTACCTCACTTCTCGCTCTAATCTATCAAAAAATTCCAGATGATTTGGACTTACCCCAAACAAATGTTAACCCAGAGTCTAAAAAAATGTTTCGTTTTTTTCGAGGCGATCACGCTATTCTAACCTTAAATGATCCTTTAAATCCCCAAAAAGTGGGACAAAAAGCCGCTACTTTATCTTATTTAAAACGTTTGGGCTATGCGGTTCCTGATGGCTGGATTTTACCCGTAGGAGATGACTTATTTTCTTTAATTAATATCCTTAATCCGACTTTTGATGATCCTTTAGCCGTTCGTTCATCTGCCATCGGAGAAGATGGAGAAACCGCCTCGGCTGCGGGACAATATACCAGTATTTTAAATATTACCAACTCTGAAGAATTAGAATCGGCTATTTTAACCTGTCAGAACTCTTATCATAGTCCTGCTGCATTGCAATATCGACAAGATAAACAGCAAAAAGATACTGGGATAACGGTACTCATTCAAAAACAAATTAAAGGTGTTTTCTCTGGTGTTGCCTTTAGTCGTGATCCTGTCGATCAACTGAATACAAATGTCGTGATAGAAGCATTACCAGGGGATGCGTCGAGAATTGTTTCAGGAAAATTCACCCCCGAACGATATCAAGTTGAAGTTAGTGATCTCAAAAACAGTAACTTAGATGAAATAGAAATTTATCTCTCTGGACAAGGTGATGTTCCTCAACATTTAATTAAACAAGTCGCGATTCTTTCTCGACAATTAGAAGATTTATATCAAGGACGACCCCAAGATCTTGAATGGACATATGATGGTCAAACACTTTGGTTACTACAATCGCGACCTATTACCAATCTACAACCGATTTGGACACGGAAAATTGCCGCAGAAGTGATACCTGGGGTCATTCGTCCGCTTACTTGGTCAATCAATCAACCTTTAACCTGTGGGGTTTGGGGTGAGATTTTTCAAATTGTTTTAGGAAAACGTGCCAATGATTTAAACTTTAATCAAACCGCTACACTACACTTTCAAAGAGCCTATTTTAATGCCACTTTATTAAATACTATTTTTCAAAGAATGGGATTGCCTCCCGAAAGCTTAGACTTTTTGACTAGAGGGACAAAACTTTCTAAACCTTCATTATTATCGACGATTAGAAATTCACTCGGTTTACTACGTTTAGCACTTCGAGAATGGCAGCTAGAAAAAGATTTTCAGTACGATCTACAGCGTTATTTTCTTCCCACACTCGATCAAATTAATTACTATAGTTTGAACAATTTGTCAAATGAAGAATTATTAAATCAAATTGAGCAAATCTTATCAGTTCTCAAAAAAGCAACCTATTACAGTATTTTAGCCCCATTAAGTTTTGCCATCAGACAAGCAATATTAAAAGTTCCTTTAGAAGAATTAGATAATACTACTGCCCCCGAAATCGCCTCAATCCGATCCCTGGCGAATTTAGCCGAAGAAGTGCATCATCTCCTGCCGATTTCTAGCATTCAAGCCGATGATTATGCCTCTCTCTTTGCTCATTTAGCCGAAATTCCCGAAGGAAAAAACATACTTGATCGATTCCAAGAATGGCTAGAAAATTATGGTTATTTAGGGGAAATTGGCACAGATATTGCCGTTCCCCGTTGGCGTGAAGATAAAAGACCTGTTAAAGCGTTATTTTATCAGTTTCTCTTGCAAAGCGAACCCATATCAATTTCTCAGTCAGCCACCAAAAATCAACAAACATTATGGCTACAAAAACGACTCGATTTGAAAAACAAAACAACCGAAATCTACTCGAAACTATTATCTAACTTGCGTTGGCATTTTGTGGCGTTAGAAAACAAATTAATTGAATCTGGAAAATTAAACCAAATCGATGAGATATTTTTCCTCAAATTTGACGAAATAAAAGCATTAACCCAACAATCATCCAATCATACTGATTTAATCCAACAACGACGACTACAATTTCAAGAAAATCAAGAACTGACCCAAATTCCTTATGTTGTCTATGGACAGCCCGCATTAACCAATAAAATACTATATTCTCAATTTTCCGCCCGTAAAAGATTACAAGGAATTGGCGCATCGCCAGGACAAATCGAAGGAACCATCAAAATTGTCAAAACCTTACAGCAATTACCCATCATTGATGGACAAACCATTTTAGTTATACCCTATACGGATTCGGGTTGGAGTCCAATTTTAAGAAGAGCAGGAGGAATTATTGCAGAAGTCGGCGGACGTTTATCACATGGTGCCATTATTGCCAGAGAATACGGAATCCCTGCTGTAATGGATGTCATGAATGCAACAGAACTTCTAAAAAACGATCAACGGGTTCGGCTCGATGGACAAAAAGGAATCATCGAAATTTTAGAGAGCTAGAAACATATCAATAATTCCGTCGTCATGCCGAATTATACCATAGAATAGATTTTTCGCTATATACTTTAATCTGTAAGCAGCAATCTTATAAAATTCTTAAATCTCGTGTGTGTTGTGTGAGGAGCTTTTTTTAATATGGTTACTTCTATTTCTTATAAAGTTAAAAGTCATCGAGAAGAATATCATCAGACCTTGAACTCAATTCTAGCTTTACCTAAAACCCCTTTATTTGGAACCGATGGCATTCGTGGGTTAGCAGGGGAATTACTAAACGCACCTTTTGCCATGCAATTAGGATTTTGGGCGGGACAAGTTTTAAAAGAGTCAAATTTAACAAGCGGGCCTGTCATTATTGGACAAGACTCCCGTAACTCCAGTGATATGTTAGCGATGGCGATCGCATCGGGTTTAACCTCTGCGGGTTTGGATGTCTGGCAGATTGGTTTATGTCCGACCCCTTGTGTTGCCCATCTGACAAGAGTTACCAATGCGATCGGCGGGATCATGATTTCGGCCAGTCATAACCCACCCGAAGACAACGGAATTAAATTTTTTAGCCATCAAGGAACCAAAATTTCATCCGACTTTGCAGGAAAAATCGAAGCAGGATTGAGAGGTTTAACATCAAAACAGGGGACAAATGGGAATCAATGGGGCAAATCTTCCTATTGCCCTGAAATGACACAAGATTATGTTCAAAATCTGCTCAATGCTTTGCCATCAGGTTTAGATTTCACTGGCATGAGAATTGTTTTAGATTTAGCCTGGGGTGCATCGGCAACAATGGCACCCGATCTATTTAAACAATTAGGGGCCGAAGTAATCGCTTTACATGATCAACCCAATGGGGATCGCATTAATGTCAATTGTGGTTCAACCCATTTAGAAACCCTACAAGCATCCGTACAAGCCTATCAAGCCGATCTCGGTTTTGCTTTTGATGGCGATGCAGATCGCGTAATGGCCATTGATGCAACGGGTAAAGTCGTCGATGGAGATTACATTCTTTATTTGTGGGGACAATACTTAAAAAATCACAATTTACTCCCCGATAATTTGATTATTGCTACCGTGATGGCTAATTTAGGGTTTGAACGAGCTTGGCAAAAGTTAGGCGGTCAGTTCATTCGTACTGCTGTAGGCGATCAACACGTTCAAGCTCAAATGTGGGATACAGGAGCGATGTTAGGCGGCGAACAGTCTGGACATATTATCTGTCATCATTACGGTGTATCAGGAGACGGAGTACAAACCGCATTACAACTTACGGCTTTAGTGCGTCAATTAAATGTGTCATTAGATGAATTAGTCGCTCAAAGTTTTCAAACCTATCCCCAAATTCTGAAAAATATACGAGTCGAAAATAGAGAAACGCGCTGTAACTGGAAAAACTGCGATCCTCTACAAAATGCGATCGCCCAAGCTGAGACAGCAATGGGAGATCAAGGACGGATTTTAGTACGTGCATCAGGAACAGAGCCACTGATTAGAGTCATGGTAGAATCTGCCTGTGCTAATTCTGCTCAATATTGGTCAGAACATCTCACTCAAGTTGTGCAACAGTACCTCGCTCTTTAATCGTCGTGCTAAACTTGAGCAAATTGATTGAAACACCACGACCGATGATGACTCGTTGTGGTGAATCAATTAATTCAGTCAAAAAAGCTCATGGTCGAATCAATCCATGTTAAAAAGAAAAATTAAACCTCCAAAAAGAGCGAAAAATAAAGAAACGACAAAACTGAGCCTGCAAGAGGAACTAGCCCAAAAACGTCAGGCTAAAGAAAATCAAAAAAAGCTAGTTACTGTTTTATCCATTGCGATCGCGGCAGGTTTAGTGATGGGTTTACCATTAGGTTTAATCACTGAACCTCTTTATGGTCTTGCTGTTGCTATTACAATTCCAATCCTCATCTTATCTTTTTGCTATCCTCGTACCGCTTTATGGGCTTTTCTCATTTATCTGCCTTTCAATGGTACGATTACTTACTGGATTCCTGGGGAAAATCCAATTCTACAAGTTAGTAAAGATGTTTTTTATATTCCAGCTTTATTGGGTCTAATAGTCGAGTGTAACAAGAACAAGAAACCCATTTTTGTTCCTAAAAAATTGATGCCTACATTAACGCTATTATTGGTTTTTTGTCTATTAGTATTATTCGTAGTTAACTTATCTAATGAACAATTACCATTTTGCGACTCATTGACGGTCAGATTTTTAGAAAGACCAGAAGGAGGATTACCCATTCGGGTTCCTTGTAAAGAGGGTAGTCCGATTCTTCAAGGCATACTAGGATTAAAAGTTTTAATGGGTTATATTCCTCTAATTTTTTGTGCATATTACTTCTTAGATAGTAAAGACAAATTATTAAAGATTGGTCGGCTCCTCGTTGTTCTTGCGATTATTTGTTGTAGTTTGGCTTTTGTTCAGTATTGGTTACTTTATACGGGACGATGTGCAGGAACAAGAGGAATGATAGGAGGCGATTTATTCCAAGCCCAAATTGCGGCGCGCTGTTTTGTTGGCGGTTCGGTTTTATTTAGTCCAGAATACGGACAAATTAGATTACCCGGAACTTTTGCGTCTCCTTGGCACTGGTCATGGTTCTTAGTGGCTAATAGTGCGATTTGTTTTGCAAGTGCTTTTAGCGAAATCTCCTTTTTTTGGAGAACAACATCGCTAGTTGGTTTAGCATTAGTGTTTATTAATGCGATCATTTCTGGGCAACGAGTTGCTTTTTTATTAGTTCCAGTTCTCATCGTTATTTTGTTAATTCTTACTGGACAATTCAAAAATCTTAGAAAATTATTGCTGATTGGTGGTGGTTTAGGGATCTTGTTATTTATTGGCTTTTCTCTCTTTAGTCCTGATTTTATTCAAGAGCGAGTTGATAGTTTCGTAGGTCGTTGGAATCAAAGTCCACCCCAAGAATTTATTGTTAAACAAGTTCAATTTGCTGCTGAGGCTCAAGGTGGATTTTTAGGGAGGGGTTTAGGTAAGGGAACATCTTCAGCGCGGGTATTCGGCCCTATTACATTTTTGGAAACGTTTCATAGTAAAGTGATTTTGGAAATAGGTTGGATTGGACTTTTTATCTATATGACCTTTTTGACCAGTTTACTGATTTTAGCTTTCCAAGCCTATCGTTCAATTCGTGATCCGAGTCTAAAAAGTTTTGCATCCAGCTTTTGGATCTTTTTAGTCATCATCAGCTATTTACCTTATTGGTATCCCTTAGATACCGATCCAGTAGCGATTTACTATTGGTTTTTCGCGGGTATTATTTTTAAATTACCCATCATTGACAAACAGGAACAACAATTAAAAGAAAAACCAGCTTTGAATTTCACAGAAACCCTAAAACGTAAGCGTAAGAAATTGTCATTAGCTTAATTAACTTTCACAGAACCCTTGCTTAAATTTATGACTCTTCCTTTAATCTCTGTAATTATTCCAACTTATCGCCGAGAAGAACCTTTAAAAGAGACTCTCGAAGATGTTTTACTACAAGATTATCCCGCTTTGGAAATATTGGTAGTTGATCAAACTCAAACCCATACCAGTGAAGTACAATCCTATCTCGAAAACTTAGCACAGTCTAAAAAAATTCAATGGTTTCGTGTGAATTGGGCAAGTTTACCAGGGGCGCGAAATTATGGAGTTAGACGAGCCAAAGGTGAGATTGTTCTATTTATTGATGATGATGTTAAGCTTCCTGAAGGCTATTTTTATGCTCATGCCCGTAATTTTTTAGAACGTCCTGATGTGGGAGTGGTTGCAGGGCGAGTTTTTGATCGGATGAAATTGGCTGATTCTCAAAAATTGAGCAGCAATAAATCTTCTTATGAAATTGAATACTTACCTCCCGAAGCAATGAACCCTGGTATTGCTTGGTATTATATTGATTTAGTTCATACGACTAAACCTCAACAGGTGATCTCTCCTAGAGGATGTAATATGTCGTTTCGGCGCGATATTTTCACTAAATATAATATTTGGTTTGATGAACGTTTTAGAGGGAACGCGGTTCGAGAAGAATCGGATTTTTCACTAAGATTACCAGCTACGGGTTATCATATTTGGTACGATCCAGAAGCTTATCTAATCCATATTGGCGAGGAGACGGGCGGTTGTCATGATATTAATACTCGATCGTTGTCCTACCAAATGACTTTTTATCACAATCATTTTTTAATGGCTTTAAAAAATTTAACGCCAAGTCAACAACTTAGTCTTTATAGTAAGTTATTTGATTGTCATGTTTTGGGAAATCCACCTTGTAATAAAAGCGGTTCACCTTTAAAAATTATCTCTCGTGGGATCTTTTATAGTTTAGGTTTTTTAGACGCTGTAAAATCTCAAATTAAAACCCTTTGGGATGATGGACAGGTTTATACTAAACAAGACAAAAATGAGGTTCAATTAATCAAAGATGAACCTTTGTCTTTAAAGAGTTAATTTGTCTACAAATCAACACCGATAGACGCAGAGCAGTTTATGAGAATTTTAGTTGCTAGTCATACTTATATTGTTGAGCTTAATTGTGAAAAGTTAAAGGTATTGACTCAAATACAGCCCGATATTGAAGTAACTGTTGTTGTTCCGAAACGATGGCAACCAGGCGGCGTTCAAAATAAACTTATTGAAGCTAAACCTTGGCAAGACGGAAATTTTCGGGTTGTTCCAATTTCTAATTTTAGTCAAAATAATCAGCCTTTATTAACATTTGGTACGGATATTTTTACTCTCTTAAAAGAGTTTCGTCCTAATATTATTCAAGTGGAGCAAGGTTCTAAATCGATTGGTTATGCCGAATTAATTACGTTAAATCGTCTTTTAGGATTAAAAGCGAAAAATTGCTTTTTTACCTGGTGGAATCTACCTTATACGAATAAATTTCCGATTTCTTGGATTGAATCTTATAATCTAAAACATACTGATGGTTTGGTGGCAGGCAATCAAGACGCAGAAGATATTTTACGCGATCATGGTTATACGGGGCGATCTAAAGTTATGCCTCAATTGGGGGTAGATGAGAAACTATTTTCACCTGCTCCTCAAAGCGAATTAGCCGCTAAACTGGGGATAATTGAAGGTGAATTTATTATCGGTTTTGTGGGGCGTTTTGTTCCTGAAAAAGGCATTTTAATTTTAATAAAAGCTCTTGCTCTTTTAAGCGATCTCTCTTGGAAATGTCTGCTTTTAGGTCGCGGCCCTCTTCAAGAAACCATTTTATCTGAAGCGGCAGCCGCAGGGATTAAAGACCGCATCATCTTAGTTGAAAGTGTGCCTCATGATGAAGTCCCTCGTTATATCAATTTGATGAGTACATTAGTTTTACCTTCTCAAACCAGTTATCAAGTAAAAACCTTAACGGCGGTTGGCTGGAAAGAACAATTTGGTCATGTTTTAATTGAAGCAATGGCTTGTAAAGTTCCTGTGATTGGCTCAAATTCTGGTGAAATCCCCTATGTAATTGATGAAGCGGGGCTAATCTTTCCTGAAGGTGATAGTACGGCACTGCAAAGCAATTTACGTCAAATGATCGAACAACCTGAACTCTGTCAAAAATTAGCTCAACTGGGTTATGATCGCGCTATGAATCAATATACTAATCAGGCTTTAGCAAAAAGTTTACTAGATTTCTATCAACAAATTAGCCAGTAAAATAGCAATAGTCCCTACTTTTAGAGTGGAAGTGTTAAAACTGTAATGAAGTTTCATAAATGATTTTAATATGTATTAGCTCTAATGATTAAGTTAGGAATTAAACATATTTTAGGATTGTTTGAACATTTTCATTCAAAAGATGAACGGCATCTATCGTCAAGTGTTCTCCTTCATCAGCCGTCCATACTTCACGAACCGATCGCATTTGTTCGACATGACTCCAGCTTACAGTATCGTGCCACCCAGGAATTCCACGTTTACGTTCCTCAACTCGTTGACGATGCAGGACTGGATCTGAACAAATTGTTTCAATCCCATAAAATCCCGCGCTGTGCGATCGCGCTAAATGCTGCCAGCGTCTTCTTTCTTGGACGGTATTAGCCAGAGTATCTAAAATCGCCGATTGTCCTAACATTAATTGTCGTTGGGTCAGCATTGTCAGCAGTGCTTCAGCCGTTGTGGTGTAAAAACCCTGCTGTTGAACACGAAAGTCAGATAGCAGCATAGCTCCTAATACCCAGTCCAGAGAGCTTCGTTCAAGTATCTGTTTATATAGACAAAATGGTTTAACTATTGACAAAACTGTGCGTGTTAGCTAATCTACCAATTAATACAAAAAGCTTAATTGTCAGCAAATTAGGCTAAATTTTTAGTGAATTGTGTTAAAATTTAGTTAATATTTAAACAAGTATTTAAAGCTAATGTACGCGATTAAACGAGAGCTTAAATTAAATAATAAGGAAGCATCATTAATGAGTGGACTGGCTGGCTTCAAAAGATTTGTTTATAACTATGGACTAGACTTAATCGTATCTTTGTGGCAGGACAAAACCTTAAAAGGTAGCGACAATCAAAGGATAGATGCTATTAAAAAGGTTTTTACATCTATTACTATGCAAAAAGCTGAGTATGAGTGGATGAAAAAATATCCATCTACTGTCTATCAGTCGGCATTTTTAGATTTGAAAAAAGCCTTCTCTCGTTGGCGGAGTGGGTTAGCAGAATTTCCCAAAAAGAAATCTAAGAAAAAGTCCGATTCATTTACTGTTTACAAGACATCTGGGATTTATCCAGAAAAGGGAAAACCTGCATTACCCTTTACCAATCGCGTTGTAATTGAACTCGGGAAAAAGATTAAGTTACCTGGATTGTCTACTTATCGGCTTAAAGAGGCAATTGATTTTATCTGTAGTTCTCAAACTTTTACTGTATCTAGATGTGCCGATAAATGGTTTGTTTCATTCGTGCTAGATGCAGAAAAAATACCACCAATTATTCATCCAATTCAAAAAATTGCAATTGATTTAGGTGTAAAGTGTCTGGGAACTTGTAGTGATGGCTCTCAATATGAAATGCCAAGAAGTATCCAAAAAGCGAAAACCAAGCTAGAGAAAACTCAATGGCGGAATCGAAATAAGCTCTTAGGTAATAAAAAACTTAAAATTCAAGCTTCTAACAATGCCAAGAAATACTATGTCAAGATAGCAAAACGACACGCTGAAATTGCCAATATTCGGCTTGATACTACCCAGAAGATGACGACGGATTTAAGTCGTAAGGCTCATCTGATTCGGATTGAAGATCTTAATGTATCAGGCCTGATGGCCAACCACAAATTAGCCGAGGCGATTAGTAATAATTGCTTCTACTGGTTAGTCAAGATAGAAATAATGAGTAAAAGTAGAATTTTGCTATTCT